>Ga0209208_10003553_pt1 | contig 22300 bp, 8 predicted proteins | sample S1TSphfallax_3_FD_187694 | JGI IMG/M metagenome (GOLD analysis project Ga0209208, IMG submission 187694) | Host-associated microbial communities from peat moss isolated from Minnesota, USA - S1T2_Fd - Sphagnum fallax MG (SPAdes) (version 2) | ecosystem: Host-associated > Plants > Peat moss >...
TGTATGTAAGAAATTCATTGAGGATGATATTTAATAGGAAACTAAGACTCATTGAACTAGATTAATTCATGTCCATCAGGATGAAAGACTAAGAAAGAACAATGAAATTTGATTCTTGAAGACATAAATTTTGAAATAAAACACACAAATGAGTGGAAATTAATAACATTTTGTGTTTGGTCAAGAAATGCCACATGTTTCTATATGGTGAACTTTGTCATGTAGTGTTATTCATTTTAAACATTTCAATACCCATGTGGTGTCCCATTATTAGTCCAAAATTACCACATGACAAATATTGATTGATTTACATATGTATATATATTTTTAAATTAATTCATGTATTTAATCATATTAAAACAAATGTCATCCCATGATTCACTTTAGGTGACCACAAGTCTAAATTTTCGACTATAATTTTTCATTTTTTTCTTATTTTTCCATTTGAAAAAAAATAAAAACACACATGGCATTGCACTAATCAATCAAATTATTATTTTTAATATGTTAATGTTATATCCAATAACTTAGGTTTACCTAATGGCTGTTGTGTTTACAATTGTATGCTCAAAATGATTCCAATTGTTGTCTGACATGTTTACAATCATCATCTAAAAACATTGGAATCATATGTTTTAAATGATTAGAGACATTGGTTGGACATAGTATGACTAGGACCTAGGTTGTGACTAATGGTGACAAATGACAAATCAATATGAACTATGCATACATGTAATCACATGTATAACATAAGATTTCAAATGTAGTCACGGATGTAGTCATAAAATGGCAATTTTGTAATAATACTAAAGTTTTCATTTGAAATTTATACTTGATTCTTTCATCCTAAATGTTACAAACTTTCAAAAGTAAATATTTCAAAGTTGTGAGTATGTTCACCAATTCCATTATAAACAAAAATCTAAACCCATATTTTTCTTTGGATTGTGATGTTGATTATACAGTACATTATAAAATTAACCTTTCATTGATTATGATATTTTTGGTGTGTTTGTTTCAAAGTTGACAGGACTCAAATATAATTTTCAATTTTTCATCTCATTTTTGTTAAATTTCTCAAATGCATTCAAGTTATATATAATAAATTTTGATCAATTTTTTTTAAAAACCTAGTGGTTTGACACCTATTGTGACAAAAATCATGAAGGTGAACTAATTGACCTTGACCACGTGTATGTAAGAAATTCATTAAGGATCATATTTAAAAGGAAACTAAGACTAATTGAACTAGACTAATTCATGTGCATCATGATCAAAGACTAAGAGAAAACAACGGAATTTTGATTCTTGAAGCCCATAGATCTTGAAATAAAGCACACAAATGAATGGAAATAAATAACATAAACATATAAACAACAAAATGTATGCAAAAGTATGTTTCACATGTTTGAAACGAAATGTTGGGTGTTTCCATTGGGAATGATTGTACCATATTTGCTTACATTTCCATGCCCACCCTTCCTTGAACATATTTGGAATCTAACTTTAAACCCCAAGTTGCACACCAATTTGTAATAAAGATGGTGTCACAAAAAGGAACAACACAATGGGACAAAGTTGTGTGTATTCTCCTATACACCATAGGTGATAGGTATGCTCAAAAGAGATTGTCAATAAATTATAGCAACTAAATCACAATCCACAAAAATGACATGTGGGATAGTTGCAATTTAGGGTGGCTCATTTTTTCATCACATTTGATTCTTTACATATTGTATTATATTCAAACGTCATAAACATATGGTGAAATCATTAACGTGACAAAAACATTTACAATTTGAAATTGTTAATTTGAAATAGAATATGCACATAATGATGAAAATAAAAATAATACACCAAACATACAATAATCAACTTTCATTAAATTATTACAATTACAGTAATTAATTTAGATTACTGTAAAAATATTTTTTAGTGATAATAATTGTTAACCATAAATAAGTAATTTCAAGTTTAAAACATAATAATTTACAATAATTACATTCATTATTCTAGTTCCAATATAATTAGTGTTAAAAACTTAGATCTGAATTTAATTATAAATTTTAACGTATAAATAACTTAAATATTATATAATTATTTATTATAATTCTATTAAATGAATTTTTTTTACAATACTTAATTTGATTAAAATCAATTTACTATGACTTTTTTACAATTTTGTAAAAGTATTAAAATTTTAATGTAAAAATTACTATTGTAATAATGATTTGTCACTTTCAATAAAATATTATAGGTTCTACAAAAAAAAATTATTATAATTGAATTAATTTAACTACAATAAGTACGTTGATTATTCACATTGTAGTAAAATTACCACATGAATTCTAAATGTTAATTTACATGTAAAATTAAAAATATCATCACTAAGTGAAATTACATATTATAGAATTTTTAAAAAATAATTAGCATTGTTAAAATTTTAATAATTAGGTGAAAATTTTATATTGGAAGAATAATTGTTTATTTTAATAAGTAATTATAAATAATAGATTTATTATTTGAAAATAATGATGATAATTTCATTGATTAATCAAATTACATTATGATTAGTGTAAACAGATTAATTTTTTTAAATTTTATATTTAAGTTGTGAACAATTTGATTATTTATTTATTTATTTGATAATTAATTCAATCACAATAATTCTATGATAATTATTGTAAATTTTTTTTATAGACCTATGGATTATTGATGTATTTTCATCTTTACATATACCCTAATATGAGGCTAATATAAAATAATATGTTTTTCAAACCATGCCTAAGTAATCTAGCAGATAATACATATATATATATCATTATGAATGTGGAGTACATAATGTACATAAGGCTTACTATACGTAATTGTTAGTTACCATGACATAAAACACATTACTTACTTTATACAAAATTAGTAACATACATAACTTGATGTAGAAATACGTATTAGCTATCATTTTTTTGGTCGCTTTTGCAATGAATGGGCCATATGAAGGCATTTTAAGAGGAAAACAACATGAAAAATCATTTCATTGGAAGAATGAGAAACCTATAAATAGTTGCAACATAATCATAAATGTGACCAAAAAATGTGTGATGTCATTTTCAGTCACAAATGTAACCAATGTTAATTGTAAACGACAATTAGTCGCATGTAGTCACAAATCATTTGGTTACATTTTAGTGTTTTTCTACTAATGACAATGCTTCTATTGATGAAAAGATCCTTCCTTTCTTGGGCATCAAGCTATCCCTGTCCATTTTGTTTTCCTCATGCATTGAAATATAGAGAAAACTAGTTTTATTACATTAATTTTTTCTCAATGCCAAATGTGTTTTAATATAGAGTTGGGTGAACGGTCACATCCTAATGTGAATAATGTTTTCTTGGAAGTTGAATCATTTTTGCCCATGATCTATCATACAACCTAGGATTTGATTCTTTGACAAATCATCAAATAATTTGATAGTTTTCAAATTTTAGCTATTAGGGTCTTTCCAAGAGAAAGAACATATTTTCATCATTATCATTTTGTTAGCTTTGACAACCTCAATAAATATTTGTTTCTTAAAACTAAAACCATGCATATATACCAATGTTTGTAGAGCACGGCACAATGGTTGTTGTCATCTTTACTAAATAACATTTGTAATTGAGGTGTCAACATAATATGTAAGACTATTCAACATTCATTTTTTGCCTTTCAACTTGTAGCTATAGTCAAGAGATAGTCTTTCCATGCATTTGCAACAAAGACATTGGTCCCAATCTCAATGTCATCCATCCACGTGCCATCTATCATCCATCATTATGTTTTGTAATTGACCAAAGTAGTTCAACATGGGACACATCACCTCTAGAGGCTTGACTATAGACTATGTAAATTTCCAAGTCAACATTTCAACTAGAATTCAATTGTAGACCATGGGGGTGCTAAGAATATTCCATGACCTCCAAAATATTTGGGATTCGCTTTCATTCGTCCACCAAAAAAGTAGGCAGCTCAATTTAGTTGGAAATTGTGAATAAAATTTTTAAATATTAAAAAAATTATAATTGAAATGTAGGCGAAGATGATGTCAAGTTGAAAGTGGGTTAGTTGAAAAAAGGGTTTTCTATTAGTGATGCAATTGGCAATGGATGAAAACAATTATTTCAAATTCAAACACACCTTGACAAATTAAGTTCCTTGAATGCATTAAATTGGAAAAAATAAACATAAGTAATTTTTGTAACCTCATACAAATGAAGCTCCCACAACTAAAACTTTTGGAGTGCATTTAATTGGCCAATGTACATGTAAGTTGAAACATTCACACCAATCAAGATTTTCAAGTGTACTCAATGACCAATAGATTAAACTAGTTTTTTTTCAAATTGGAACACCTTGACAAATGAAACACTTGGAATGCATTCAATTCGCCCATAATGAATTTACTTCTTTCACAATGCTTTCAAGTTGTGGAAGTTTTAAATAGAAATTTGGAGTGCATTCAATTGGTTAATAGATGAAGGTAGTTCTTTCAAGTTACAATGTTTTGACAAATAAAACTTTTGGAGTGCATTCAATTAATCAATAAATGAAAATAGTTCTTTCAAATTAGAAATCCTTGACAAATTAAGCTTTTGGAGTGCATTCAATTAACCAATAAAGGAAGATAGTTCTTTCAAATTACAAATCCTTGACAAATGAAGCTTTTGGAATGCATTCAATTCACCAAAATAATGAAGATAGTTCTTTCAAATTAGAATACCCTAACAAATTAAGCTTTTAGAGTGCATTCAATTAACCAATATATGAAGGTAGGTCTTTCAAGTTGAAGCGCCTAATCAAATAAAGCTCTTGGAGTGCATTCAATTGGCCAATATATGAAGGTAGTTCTTTCAAATTGGAACACCCAATCAAATCAAGCTCATGGAGTGCATTCAATTGGCCAATAAATGAAGGTAGTTCTTTCAACTTGGACCACTCTGACAAATAAAGCTTTTGGAGTGCATTCAATTGGCCAACAGATGAAGGGAGGTTTTTCAAGTTGAACACTCTAACCAATCAAGCTCCTGGAGTGCATCCAATTGGCCAATAAATGAAGGTAGTTATTTTAATTCGTAATGCTTTCACCAGTAAAAATATATGGATGGATTGAATTGCCCAATAGATGAAGGTAGTTCTTTCAAGTTGGAACACTCTGACAAATCAAGTTCCTGGAGTGTAGTCAATTGGCTAATAGATGAAGGTAGTTCTTTCAACTCGTAACACTCTGACAAATGAAGCTTTTGGAGTGCATTCAATTGGCCAATAGATGAAGGTAGTTCTTTCAAGTTAAAACATAATGATAAATCAAGTTCCTGGAGTGCAGTCAATTGGCCAATAGATGAAGGTAGTTTTTTAAAGTTAGAACATAATGACAAATCAAGTTTTTGGAGTGCAGTCAATTGGCCAATAGATGAAGGTAGTTCTTTCAAGTTGGAACACCATCTCAAATCAAGCTTTTGGAGTGCATTCAATTGGCCAATAGATGAAGGTAGTTCTTTCAAGTTAGAACTTGATGACAAATAAAGCTTTTGGAGTGTATTCAATTGGCCAATAGATGAAGATAGTTCTTTCAAGTTGGAACACTTTGACAAATCAAGTTCCTGGAGTGCAGTCAATTGGCCAATAGATGAAGGTAGGTTTGTCAAGTTGGAACACCATCTCAAATCAAGCTTTTGGAGTGCATTCAATTGGCCAATAGATGAAGGTAGGTATGTCAACTTGGAACACCATCTCAAATCAAGCTTTTGGAATACATTCAATTGGCCAATAGATGAGGGTAGGTCTGTCAAGTTGGAACACCATCTCAAATCAAGCTTTTGGAGCACATTCAATTGGCCAATAGATGAAGGTAGGTCTTTCAAGTTGAAACAATTTGACAAATCAATCTCCTGGAGTGAAGTCAATTGGCCAATAGATGAAGGTAGGGCTTTCAAGTTGGAACACTTAGTCAAATCAAGCTTTTGGAGCACACTCAATTGGCCAATAAATGAAGGTAGGTCTTTCAACTCGCGACAATTTGATAAATAAAGCTCTTGGAGTGCATTCAATTGGCCAATAGATGAAGGTAGGGCTTTCAAGTTAGAACACTTAATCAAATCAAGCTTTTGGAGCACACTCAATTGACCAATAGATGAAGGTAGGTCTTTCAACTTAGAACACTCTGACAAATCAAGCTCTTGGAGTGCAGTCAATTGGCCAATAGATGAAGGTAGTTCTTTCAACTCATAGTACTTTGACAAATTAAGCTTTTGGAGTGTATTTAATTGGCCAATAGATGAAGGTAGGTCTTTCAAGTTGGAACACTCTAACAAATCAAGCTCCTGGAGTGCAGTCAATTGGCCAATCGATGAAGGTAGTTCTTTCAACTTGTAGCACTTTGACAAATAAAACTTTTGGAGTGCCTTTAATTGGCCAATAGATGAAGGTAGTTCTTTCAAGTTGTAACACCTTGACAAATAAAACTTTTGGAGTGCAATCAAATGCCCAATAGATGAAGGTAGTTCATTTAAATTGAAACACCCTGACAAATCAAATTCTTGGAGTGCACTCAATTGGCCAATTGATGAAGGTAGGTCTTTCAAGTTGGAACACTTTGACAAATCAAGCTCCTGGAGTGCATTCAATTGGTCAATAGATGAAGGTATTTCTTCCAAATTTTGGCATTCTGCCAAATCAAGTACTCGTAATTGTAAATAATGAAATAAATTATTGGGCAACTTTTGAATCATGCATTTTTTGAGACACAACCATTTAACATTACTCAAATTTTGCCCTTGGATGAAAATTTCCACAATAGTTGGTGAAGCTTTTGTTAGGTCAAGCAACCTAAGGTTACGAAATCCCTTTGAATTGATTTGGGACAACATAGGCAAATTGACACACTGTTTCAATGAAATGCCTTCTAAATTTTCCACCACCTGTCACATGAAATGAAAAAAAAAGGATTATCAATATAAAAAAAACATTTCATCTTAATGCCAAATTTTATTTAAAAAACATATTATTTATAAAATCAATATTCAAAATTAAAACACTTGGTTTTGGACATTAAGAATAATCATAGGAAATTGAAATAAAATTATAATATTAAAATAATATAGTGACAACCTCATCCTTTTGTAAAAAATGATTTGATTGATTTGATTTCCATATAAATCGATTCATAATTGGTAGTTCCATTGCAATATTTTGACCCATGTCTCGTAATTGTTCATGTATGTACAAGATTCCACCTTCTCTCCATTCGATTAAAGATCTATGTTGAAGAATTTGTAATCCAAATTTTGGGTTTAAATAATCTTCACTCCATGCTCGACAAATTGTACTTATTTTCAAACCATCCAAAAAACAAGCAATATCCAAAAACATGTTTTGATGTTGCTTATCCAAGGGGACATAAGAAATTTTCAATACACTCCAAAGCTCTTCATTATCATTTCCCCCCGTTATACTTCGCCCATTTTTCAAATTTTTCAATGCACCTTCCCACATTTCGAAATCTTTAGTATTGCACAAAAAAGAACCCAATACTTTAAGACTCAAAGGAAGCCCCCCACAAGCTTTTATAATCTTCATACATATATATTCGAAATCTTTTGTTGGAACATGATTCACATTATTAAATGCATGGAACATAAAGAGTTCCTTTGCTCGCTCTTCCTCTAAAGATTTCATGACCATTTTTCCATCCTCGCTTACATGAGATTTCAGAATTTGCCAATTTCGATCATTCACAAGCACTTTGCTTTTAGAAGCTGCATTCTTAGTACCCTTGTTGATGAGAAGCTGCAAGGATGTAAGGTTTTCGGCCTTACCAACATCGTCCACCACCACTAACACTTTCTTTGATATCATACATTGTTTAATTTTGTCAAGGTCTTTTTCATTCACATTTTCATCCTTGCATAACCTTTTGCCACACAAATCATGTAGGAGTTGTTTAATGACATCATTGATATCCTTTGATTTCACATTCTCCAAAAAACTAGACTTGTCATATTGGTCATGGAACAAATGATAGAATTTTTTGCTCAAAGTGGTTTTCCCAATCCCACCCATTCCAACCAAACCAACAATAAATTCCTTTTGAAACAAAATGTTTATGTCTTTTGCTTTGTCAATCAACGCCACCTCGTGACATGGCAAATGTGGAAGCAATATATTTTTCTGTCAAAATTCACAAAATATAAGTCATTTCTATGTTATCTTTCTTATTTGATAACCAATATATATGACATTGCATACACAATACACATCAAGTGTATTATGACCTAATGTGTTTCAAATTACATGAACATATATGAAATCAAAAAAATTAGATTTGATGTTTTTACCTCCATACATATTTTCAAACATTTCAATAATAAATAATAGCTTGGATGATCTTTGTTTGGTGGTTTGCAAATTGTCAAGTGATTAGCGTCCTCAATTCTGTAATGGTTGTTGTTTGACAATCGAATAGCTGAGGCATATGGCACTAAAATTCCCTGCATGTGCAAACTATTAAGTTAATGAAACTCATTGATTTGTTTGTTCACTTATGCTTTAACTTATAAGCCAAAAGGTGGTGAAAATTATAGCTTAATAATTATTGATCTTTGAATAATAATGAAATATTGTGTACAAGTAATTTCCTTCAACCCTTTGGCAAAAAACTTATATAAATACATCACAAAGTTATTCGTTTTTAATCTCATGAATATTACATGTTTTAACAATGTTATGATTTTCCTTATAAATATTTATATGGAATTGATTTCATGAAGGGAAAATTTAAACCTATTTCTTGATTTTTGAAATCAATCAAATTTCCTTTTCCAGCAATAGTAATTCATGAAACAAAGTTGATAAAACACATGACCCATTTGTCACATTCATACATTTAGAAGTATTGAATACATGATCCCACACAAGTTTTGACAATACCAAAAATGTTCAACTAATGAACCAAGTTGGACAACTTTGATTGTGATGAAATGAAAATCTTACCGAATTCTCATCGAGTGGTAATCCTTCGCCAAATGCATAAATGTTGAGGTCTTCATGAACGGCATTTTTAAAATCCATTGAAAGGTACTCCATTTCTGAGTTGAAAATCTCTAAATATTTTGGAAAACCAGGTTGGGTTACATATTTGCTCAACTTGTTAATTTGTTCATATTGCCAAGTGAAATATTTTGATAAGGATTGGGTACCACCAGAATGTGGTACACCATAAAATATTACACCTTTGACATTGTTCAAAAATGTCTCACAACATTTGTGTATTTCATTATCCAAAGCATTTTTTGAGGTTTGATATACATGTTTGCGAGCTTCAACTACCAAGCTTTTGAGTACAAGACCTCCAAAACTATAAGCAACTAATGCCACCGGTCCATCCCAAAGGGATTGATACCTACAAAATATTCAACAATGCACCAATATTCCATTATCCACATTGTATTAGCATGTACAAATTTATCCTATCATACTTGGGGGCAATTTTCCAATTCACACATGACCTAAGCCATAAGTTCATAATTGATTTGTTTATCCTATGTCATTTTTGGTTTCTTGATTTCATTAATTAACCTAAAAAATATGACAACCATGTTTTGGTAAAGCAAATATTATGCACAAGTATGTAGGTGTTTACATTCTTATGTGAATGTACAACTCATCTTCTATGTGTTATGTTGGAAATATAGTTGAATTAAAAATATATATATACACCTTTTTTTTTAAATAATGTTTTTGCAATGAAATGGATGCAAGTTTCTGCACATGTATTAATATAATATAATTTAATTAAATTGCATTACCAAAGATAAAACTTCAAAAAATGGGAACTACAAATTGGCATCAAAACCAAACTAGTTGTACCATGAACTTATAATATGAACATAGACTTTGCTATTATCCTCAAACAAGAACATTTGCATTTAAGCCCCATTTTATGTTCTCCTACATTAATCTAACAATTAAAGTAAATTCAACTTGTTGGTGTGTATCACAATACTAGCACACACAAACAATTAACTCATGCAAAACACGTAAGAAATTCTAAAGATGTAAAGAATTATCTTTAATGTACACAAGGAGAAGTAATTAATGTGTCCATAAGGGAATTGTCACACCTTGAATTTGTAATCAAACTTTGAATGAGGTTTTTGCCAATTCCAATGACATCATTGTGAACACTTGCAACAATTCTAGAATCATAGGACAATGATAAAATTCGAACATCCTTGTTCAAGTCTTCGGGTAGCCACTTTTCTGGCCAACATATGCACTCTTCTCTATTGTTGGAGGGGCATGTTGTCCATGTTTCCTTCCATTCATCATTTGTGCCAAAAGCAATCCCATGAAAAAAAATGATGGTCAAGTTTGGATTATTGGAATTGCAAGTGGGATTTAAATCATGCACTGGATATTTCTGCAAAGAAAATGAAAACGAGTCAACACAATTCTTCAAACTTCTCTTGGAAATTATTTGACTATACATGAAATAAGAAAAAAGAAATATTCAAATTATAGTAATTAGATAAAGGCAATAATTAGTTGAAGAGATTAAGTTTAACAAGATGACAATAATAGATGAATTGGAGAATACCAAATCTATCTTGCATGAGTAACTAATGAAGATCATTCACATGAGTGGTAGACCTCAAAGGTTCAAAACATAGTTCAATAAGTAAATGTTGTTACATAGTAGGTGGAATGTATGTGAAACAATAAAGGTTAATGCTAAGAATTGGATTCTTTCAAGTTTGGGTTGATTTGTATTTCATGAAAATTTTCCCCAACATTTGGGCCTCTAAGGCCTCCAACAACTTAGGAATTGGGACACAAACCCAAAAAAATGTCCAAGAGCATTTTAATAATTTGCTTTATGTTGTTGGATTAAGACTACACATTGAACTTAACTCATAAGCTATAATGAAAGTTCCAATCTTTACATGTTCAATATATTTTTAGTCAATGCCAAATTTTGACAAATTTGCCTTTCACCAATTGTACTTGTTATAGCAAATGAGTCACCGGCCTAATGTAAGAGGCTATAATGATGACTCCATTTCGTATTGTTTTAAACATCATTTTGTACTGTTTTTATCTAAACAACCAACTGGGAAAGTAAGCAAAGTAAAACATGTATGACAAGGAAACTTGTAAATGATTGGGGACATTCAAGTACGCTAGTGGCTAAAAGGTATGGTTGTGAAGTTGTTGGTTGGGAGTTCAAATCCAAACTAGACCTCCTTCTCTTGATGCTTTGTGAGGACAATAAGCTATCATGATTGTAAGGGTCAAGGAAAATTGTCCACACCCAAACAAAATAAAAAAAAGTAAAGAAAAATCAAACTTCAACATGTAAGTTCGGAAAGTCTAAGAAAAAACTGTGCAAAGAAAGCTCATGATAAGGTCAAGAAGAAGCACCACATTGCTGTGCCATCCAGAGCTTGAAGGAGCATTTTCAGCGGGGACCAAAGGTGTTTCAATCACAGCAGGGGTCTGCACAACATCTCTCTTTCTTTTTGGGGGCCCTTGTGAAAGATCAACTCCTTTTTCGCTTGAGGCCATCTGAATTTCTCATATTTCGCACTACTGAAACTCCTTTTGCTCACTGCTCTCATAAATATTTTTCTCGCAGCCTTTTGGTCTCATAAAACCTGCTACAAATCCTTTGCCATCCCAATAGCATACAGAGGGTATGATGGGTGTCCCTCACATCACAGATTCCCACAAGCTAAGCTGATCTTTCCACTAGATCTCCCCAAAAAACATCAACCCTTTTCCTCTTCACCATGAAACTTCCTGGAATTCTCACACTTTTCTCTTCTTACTCCTTTTTCGACTTTTCTCACAGAAAGAAGAAGCTCTCGTAAAACCTGCTAAAAATCCTCTGCCATCCCAATAATACACAGGGTATGATGGGTGTCGATCACATCACAGATTCTCACAAGCTGATCTTTCCACTAGATCTCTCCAAACAACATCAAACCCTTTCCTCTTCATGATCTCCCTGGAATTCCCACTCTCTTTTCTTACTCCATTTTCGACGTTTCTCACAAATGTTTCTTCTTCTTCATTTTCTCCTCCCCCAGAAACTTCTAGAAGGGTTTTGCCCGTGACTCTTCAGACTGTAGCATACGCGCTTTACCGATTTCTTCTTGGCCACTGAACAATTCATTACTTTCTTTTGTGGGACACATGTCTCTATTTTCTACTCATAATTGAGGTTGGAATATGCAATGTCAGCTTGAGACTTGTCAAACGCGCTTTACTTTTTCCCTCTGGCCTCCTCCATTGTTTATCATCATCATGACTTTTGTTCACATCCACACAACGACTTCTCATTTACCAAAAAAAAAACCAAGTCATAATTTTTTTTAAAGTGCTAAAATCAAATGCTTTTTGAGATTCTCAATAACCAAAATTCAACCAAATCCAAAAGAAAAATCGTCAGATTTCCAGGCATGGTTTTTAAGTAGGTAGCCAAAAATAAGAGAAAGAATGTTTAAGATTTTCTAATGCCATATTTTAGCTCATAGCCAAATCTGACTAATTCTTCCTACGGATGATAGCCACTTGGGCTATATCTCAACACTCACCCCAAAAAATATTGCTCCACACGTTTCCTGTTGTTTGCGGATTTCATTCACCCAGTGCATTATTGAAAGCGTTCTGCCAGAGCTCATGTTGCAGGCAATGCATGATTAATTGGGCCTTGGGTGAACCGGCCACCATATTGGGATCACCATGAAAACTCCCCCAAAACCCATTCAAATGGCCATATTTTAGGCCCGAAAAATTATAGATTTGGCTTTAGGGACCCTGATTTTGTCTAGAGAAATGATATTTTTAATATTTAGAATATTTGTGAGAAATTTAATTGGTCCAGATGTAAAGACATAAATGGTCTTTGAGTATTTAAAGGGAATTTTACAGACGTTTGTGGGTGCGGAGAGTGATCGTTAAAGACTCTTCTATTTTAACATAAAAGGACTTGTTTACAGTTTTGGGATGGAAATGGCTCTTTAGACAAAGTCAGAGTCTCTGAATCGACAAAAGACAGCCTCTAAGATGCCTTGCGCAAGACGGTGAGTGTTCCAGTGTAGTAGGTACTGGTTCGCCCTGGCCAGTGGCTATGACTGGAGCAGCCTGGGGGGGGGAGAAGGAGAAATTTACATGGAGGGTCATAACAAATAAATAAATCTGGAGTGGAAAAACGAAAGAAATTGTGTTCAGAAAAATGTGATTTCTCTTGGTGAATTTTCTTCGCACTGTGGCTAATTTTTTTTTTTGAAGAAATTGGGAAAATTCGTTTTAAAAGTGTGAATTTGGGGAAAAAAAATGCTCACTAAATGGAATTTTTTTGACAAAGTTTACAAACCACAAAATTGGAAAAAGAGAGAGAGAGAGGGAGAGAAAAAAAAACGCTCATAAGATTTGTGTCTGGTAATACCAGGTACAAATATTATGCCTTGACCAAACCAGCATCTATTCTGGTAGCAAGTTACAAAGGCTTTGTGTTTGCTTTTAATAATAATAAAATGTGGGTGCAATTCACTACTCCCCATTCATTAGATAAGGGAATTCATTATTTTTTTAACTAATTACTTAAGCTAGTGAAATCATTCAAATTTAAGTGAAATCACTTGACAAAACACCTTTTGTTGTAGTTAAAATCATCCTTTAGAGGAGCTCCACAGATGCTCTGAGTCTATTGCAATGGAACACAATATTTCCCAAAACCAGGATTAGTTTCTTCTCTCTTTTTTTTTTGGCCCAACCCCACACTAAAACTGACAATGCAAATGATCGGTAACCAATAATAGCTATTAGCAACCCACTTGAACCCAAAGCCATTGTGCTGAGCCAAAATTTACTCTCTAGGGCCATATACCCAGCACTTGTGGACCTGCTCTGAAGCCCACTTTACAATAGGAGTCGAGCCCCATGTTCAACTCAAATCACGCATTCCTATTGGTGCAAAAGTTGAAATCAGCCCCAAGTGCTAAATTACACTAGGAGTCTCAAGGCCAAAAGAGAAAAAAATCTTTTCAATCTGCCCCAAGTTACTAATAACTATTGAACTTTATGACCTTGTGTTGGCCCCAAGGCTGAAGAAAAGGATACCATCAAATTTGGGAACCCAATATGCAACTCTTGTGGCCAAATTTATGGACACATTAATTATTTCTCCTTGTGTACATTAAAGATAATTGTTTGCGTCTTTAAAAAAATTTAAATGTTTTGCACGTGTTAATTGTTCATGTGTGTTAGTATTGTGACACACACCCACAAGTTTCAATTTATTTGAATTCGTTAGATTCATGTAGGAGAACGTAAAATGGGGCTAAAATGCAAATGTTCTTATTTGAAGATAATAGCAAAGTCTATGTTCATATTATAAGTTCATGGTACAACTAGTTTGGATTTCATGGCAATTTTTAGTTCATGTTTTTTGAAGCTTTATTTGTGGTAAGGCAATTGAATTGAATTGAATTATATTAATACATGTATAGAAAATTTGCATCCATTTCATTGCAAAAAAAAGTTTTCAAAAGAATTTTTAAAATTTTAATTTAAAAAAATGAATTTCAATGATATTTCTAAAGTAACACATAGAAGATGAGTTGTACATAAACATAAGAATGTAAACACAATATACATACTTGTACATAATAATAACTTTACCAAAACATGTTTGTCACATTTTTTAGGTAGATTAGTGGAGTCAATAAATGAAAAATGACAAATGACGAGCAAATCAATTATGAACTTATGATTTAGGTCATGTGTGTATTGGAAAATTGCCCCCAAGTATAATAGGATAAATTTGTACATAATAATACAATGTTGATAACAAAATTTTGGTGCATTGTTGAATATTTTGTAGTTATCAATCCCTTTGGGATGGATCAGTGGCATTAGTTGCTTATAGTTTTGGAGGTCTTATATTCAAAAGTTGGGTGGTTGAAGCTTGCAAATATGTATATCAAAGGTTAAAAAATGATTTGGATGATGACACAAATGTTGTAAGACATTTTTGAACAATGTTAAAGGTGTAATATTTTATAGTGTACCACATGCTAGTGGTACCCAATCTTTATCAAATTATTTCACTTGGAAACATCAACAAATCAAGACATCAAGTGAATATGCAACAAAATCTGGTTTTCAAATAAAATTTAATCTTTCAACCCACAAATGGAACACCTTCCAACAAATTTTTAAAATGTCATTCATGAAAACCTCAACATTAATGCATTTGGCAAAGGATTACCACTCAATGAGAATTGGCTAAGATTTTCATTTCACCACATTGAAAGTTCTCTAATTTGGTTCATTAGTTGAACAACTTTTTGTATTGTCAAAACTTGTGTGGGATCAAGGATTCAATATTTTTTACACTAGAAGAAGAACCCCATTTTTCAACTAGTGTGAATATATTAATGTGGGGAATGGGTCATATGTTTTGTGAACTTTGTTTCATGAATTACTATTGATGGAAAGGAAATTTGATTGATTTCAAACATCAGAAAATAGGTTAAAATTTTTCCTTTCATCAAATCAGTTCCATACAAATATTTGTAAGGAAAATCATAACATCATTAAAACATGTAAGATAAATGAGATTAAAAAACCAATAACTTTGTGATGTATTTATATAATTTTCTTGCCAAAGGGTTGAAGGAAATTACTTTTACACAAAATATTTCATTTTGATTCAAACATCAATAATTATTAAACTTAGTTTCCAACACCATTTGGAATTACTATGTTATGTATAAGTTAAAACATAAATGAACAAACAAGTCAGTGAGTTCCATTAATTCAATCTCTTGCATATGCAAAGAATTTTAGTGTCATATGCTTGAATTATTCGGTTTTCAAACAACAACCATTACAAAATTGAGGATGTTAATCATTTGACAATTTGCAAGCCACCAAAGAAAGATCATCCAAGCTATTATTTATTGTTAAAATGTTTGAAAATATGTATGGAGGTAAAAACATCAAATTTAAATCTTTTGATTTCATATATGTTCATGTAATTTGATACACATTAGGTCATAACACAATTGATGTGTGTTGCATATGCAATGTCATATATATTGGTTATCAAATAAGAGAGATAACATATACATTACTTATATTTTGTGAATTTTGACAAAATATATATTGCTTCCACATTTGCCATGTCATGAGGTGGTGTTGATTGACAAAGCAAAAGACATAAACATTTTGTTACAAAAGGAATCTATTGTTGGTTTGGTTGGAACAAGTGGGATTAGGAAAACCATTTTGTGCAAAAAATTCTATCATTTGTTCCACAACCAATATGACAAATCTAGTTTTCTGGAGGATGTGAAATCAAAGGACAATATCAACAATGTCATAAAACAACTCCTACATGATTTGTGTGGCAAGATGTTATGCAAAGATGAAAATGTGAATCAAGAAGACCTTGACCAAATTAGGTCCTTCTAAGATAATCACATTTGAATTATCACATAGAGTTAATTTGTTTCTTGTTTCACACAATCCACACAAAATAATTGTGTTTCACTCATCCACATAGATGGGGATTGGGTTCCATTGAGATGTTGTAGAACGCTCTCATCTTTGGTCAACATGAAAGCTTAGAACTAATACTTGCGTAAAAAACTTTTATAAGATACATGTTAAGAAATTGATTACAAAATGTTTACAAGTATGATAATAGTATTTTTTACAAAAACATTGATATTATCACATTGCCAAACATACACCCACATGAATGTAGACTCAAAAACTTCAATGTGAGCAAATTTCTCCAAATAAACATAATGCATATGGATGTTTTTAATACATTATGTTACTACTACCCATATTATTCACATTTACTAAGGAAGGTGTTATGTTGACATCTCCCAAACCAAAGCACCCCCTAATGTAGCTCTTGGTACCATTGGAAAGCCCTTGATGAGTAAGGGGTGAATTAAAGTAGACACATGATGTTTAGACCTATAGTGGAGTTTTGAATTTCAAATAATTTTCTCATCAAAGATACTATAAAAGCAAAATTAAAATATGTAAAAAGGTTGGGGTGTGTTCGGGGTATGCTTTTTGTACCATTTGAAAACCCTCAATGTGAATAAAAGACTTTGAAAAAATGCTAGTAGTATGATGCTTATATGACACACTGAAATACATTGTTGAAGAATGTAATAACAAACAAAATTGAAGATGGACAAGGCATCATCATGACACTCGAGCCCTACCCACTTAAAAAAGAAGTTTTGTAATATATAATTACCTACAAATTTCATTAACATTATCAACTTCTTCATCATAATCATATACAATCACATTCTTTTAGTAAGTACACCTTTCCATTATTAGGCTATTATGATTACACATTCTTCCCCAACATCAATTTTTCATCGCAGTTGTTTCAATTAGCTTTACTCACAATCACCTCACAATTCTGCCAATTACGCATTAATCAAATGCAAAAGTTGTGATTGCTATGAATCAAATTGTGAATAACCATATAGTGACATCTACCATTTGTTTTCATGGTAACATATTTTTCCAAAAATAATCTAAAAAGTTCATTACATATGAAATGTTTTCAAAGTTTTTAACATTGATTATGTACACATTTTCAACCCAATTGCAACTCTCCAATGGAAAGTGCATGTCCATACAACAAGAAACAAGGTCTTGTTTAAGTGGTTTTCCATTAGGTTGTCGCGATCACAACATAGTGTTTATAATTATGATCACAACAATGTATTTTGAAATTAGACCCTCAACAAAATTGGCTTATTTCCTAAATTCAAAATTATGAATGACATTGATGGAAATAAGAATGTTTTTCCACATCGGTACTAAAAGAAAATTGTTTTATCCGCACACATTCACAACTTTGTTGAATCTCAATTCAAATGGGAGGCTTGTCACTATTCCAAGCAATGATCCTAGACTTAGAAATGTTGACAATCACAACTTAAGTGTTATGGCAATTCAAAATAGTCATAGACAAAGTCAAATGCCAAATATAACTAGCTTCAATGTTGCAAAATTTCACCATTTTGCTTCAAAAAAAAATCCTCAAATCTACCACTAAAATCCACTATTCCAAATCCTTAAAAAACTTACTTCAAATCTTAGAAAAATGATTGAATGATTGAAATGATTTTCCCCTCTTGAATTGAAATTTCTATAATAAGTATGTAAGAATCTTGATTAAGTAGATGTTAAATTTGAATGATTCTACAAGTGAATGAGTAACCTTGTTGGTAATGTTTGATAAATCTAAAACCAAAGGCAACATTGAACATCAAACCAAATCAAATTTGAAAAAAAAAGAAAAAAAGGTGTGACAACAAAATTATTCTTGAAATATTTTCAAGATGTCATATTCCATCATTGTGTACAATAAAAAGTTTAAACACATGCCATATATATATATATATATATAAGATGGTAGTGATTTGTAGAAAAAAAAACATTTTCAAAGGGATGTGTTTATAAAAGTTAGGAGTTTTAGAAAACTATTGTTCACCATGAAAATCAATAGTGATGCATGAAATTTCTTTCAATGTTGATGTGGATATGGATTTAGATCCATATGTATTTAAAGCAATCATAAATAATTAATTTTAGAAAGGATCTTTTTAGAATTTTCAATCACATGAAGACTTGGGAAATTATAATAATCAAAATCTAATAAAGGTTTTACAAATGAATAAAACAATGGATCTGATAATTGGATGGGAAATTAAACATGCAATAAATTGTAATATTGACACTTGTTTCATTGGAGGTGCAATAAAAAAGTAAAATGACATCACTAAATATGAAAATCATGGCCTTCAAAATTACATAATAATAATAGGCCTCAAAATGGGTGGTAGTTGGGTTTAGGGTTATGCATAGTAAAATGCACATTATGCCTAATTAAGTATACATAATAGCTTTTTTTGTTGTTGAGGCATTGCTTTGTTATTTAGTTGAGATTTTCTTAAGGGAACACAAACATGGGATTTACACATTTAGTTTGGTCCAAATTAAAAATAACACCTAATTGGACATTAAATTAGTTTAGTCCCCCATCCCCTACTTCCAATGGAAATTAAAAAAAACACTTTTGAGCTATTATTTTAGATAAATAATATTAATAAATAACATAGGTGGGTATTAGGTGACTTAGGTAAGTAGTTTAACTAACCTATGTAGGTATCTAAGTATCTTAAATAGGTTGGTAGTTTAGGTGGGTAGGCACCTTAGGTGGTTGGATAAGTAGATGGGTAGGTAGGTAACCTAAGTAGGTAGTAATAGATGGGTAGGTAGATAGGATGTAGGTAGCCTAAGGAGGAAGATAAGTACAAGTGTAAGTAACCTAGGTAAGTAGGTAGACCTTTTAGTCAATAGACGCCTAGGTAGATAAAATGTAATTCTAGTTCATAAGAAATGCCCATGTGCTCATGCTTGATTTTGAGTTTGGGTCTTTATTTGGTAAACTTTAAAGAAAAGTGCAAAGTTATGATGAAATGAGAAAGTCAACATGAAATTCAACATAGAACAAGGTGTGACTTTAAGGATATCTCTAATATATGTTCATCTTTGAAATCACCTTGTGATATGTGCGATATTTGATTTCAATAACATTGCATGATGAATAAATTATTTTAATGTGCAATTGTTCAAATTGAAGGTTATCATGTTATACTAGTCATGATCTTTGTAAGTCGTGAAAAATAAGAATGTGATGGAAAATCTTGAAAACAATTCAACATTTTTCATCGTGTTGCTAAAGACCGTTGATTAAAAGGGCATTATTGTAAATTGAACAAAAGTTTAAACAAGGAGATTGGGGAGTTCAAAATTTATTGTCAACATTTGAGAAACATGTTAAATTAGAAGATGATTTCAAAACTTGGATCTCCATGCCTTTGTGACCACGAAGGCATAATATAAACATTTTAATTAATGTGTATTTTCTATGAATGAAAAATGTTTTGAATATTTATAATTTTTTTTTCTTAATCATGATGATGAAGCTTATGTGCAAGCATAGATGGGTGATATTTTGGTTGTAATAATGACAAGAACTTAACTTTTGATGATACAAAGTTTTTGTATTCTAGTGTGCAACTCTATGTTTAATTCATTTTATATTTTTATCTTTATTTCATCCAAGAAATATTTGGTTGTTTCTAAGGTAAGGTTGTTGTGTCGTGTATTACTTGTGAAAATGCAAATGGGATGTGAAGTGTACAATGTCATGTTGTTTTATAATATAAATTGTAAACTTCAAAAGGTGTGTTGAAGGATTATTTACTTGTGTGATCATTATTGCCATGGTGGTATGAAAATTCTCTCACATAAATGTTTTCTTTTGCTTCAAAGAGGTGTGCAATTTAATAGATGAAACTTAATGTCCTTTGACATTTCCTTGTTTTAAAAAATTGTGTGTAGTGAAGGTTTTTGTTCAAAGCTTAAATCTCTACAATGATGTGAGTTGAAGTACATCTATCAACTATATTTGTAATGAAAATTGCAACAAGTTTAATGTTGATAAATGGTTCAGATTGACAATCATCAAATGTGTTCATCACCATTTTTATAGTTAAATTATAGTTTAAATGTCATTTAAAAAACATGAGAGGCTTAAGTAGTTGTGGTACATATGTTATTCCTTGGTTAGTAATGTAAATATTTCTTTGAGATTTTGTTTATGGTAGGAAGTTTGATAATCACATCTAAGGCAAAATTACTTGTAGAAATGTCAATAGAAAATTATAACATCAATGGAATGTAATAAACTTGTGCTTGTGTATATTGGTTAGTGGGTGGTGATGCTTTAAGAAAAAATATCTCCCCACAAAACATCATTGCCCCCAAGTTATTTTTTTCTGGGTATTGGAGTTATCTGTAAAGTAAGAAAAACACAGCACCAAAACCCTAACTTCTAAGTTTGGTCATACACAAGGTGAGATTTTTAAAAAACGTGCAAAAAAGTACATTAGCATTCAAGGGGGGATGAAACTCGGAAAACCATCAATTTTGGTGATAAACTAAGTTTAATCATGTCTTTGCTTTCTCCTGAGCGCCTCCACTGCTGCTACAATATATTTTCACTGCTCTAACTATACAACTACTACAATTAATCTTGAACCTTGTGCATTAAAAGCTGAGTTTCAGCATTTCATATAGAGATTTAATAAAATGTCTTTACTTTGTGGATACCATTGAAAGTGGGGATAGGGGGGTGAAAGGAGGCCCAAAGACAGGGTGAAGACAGGGTTACTTTACAGATAACTCTATTATAATGTGAGGATGTGGTCTAAATGTGCTAACCATGATGTATGAACCAAGAAGAAAGTTGATTTGTTGATGGCTTGTGTTTTGTGTTGAGAGAGAGAAAGATGAATTATGACTAAAAAAGAGTTGTTCACAAAATTTATTTGTTTTAGGATTCAAGAAGAACACTTTGCCATTGAGGATTTACACATTGTGTGCAAACTCATCTATATCATTAAAATATTGTTTGTCTATTTGAGTTGTTCATACTTACTTAGAAACCTTTCCAATGCCCTTTCAATTCTACCTTTAGACCTAACCTTTTACCAGACTTACTTTTTACCCTTGCTACGAGAATTTGTGTGAAAGTTACCAAGATGTTTGCACCTCATTTGTTTTTTATAATAAATAATTTAATTGTCATGTTATAATTCTACAATCATCAATTTTTGGAGCTAGACATCAAAGGTTTCCAAATCCCATTGCATAGTTTAAACTTGGATATAATTGATTTATGTTTAAGAATGTGCAAAAGAAAAAAACCTTGGATCATTCCTCTATCCTCTTATGTCAAGATGTGTGTTAGTTGAATTTACATTAAAACATAAGAGATAAATGCCCGTGTTGATTTCTAAAAAAACAAAGGAAAGGAAATAAAAAAGCAAGGAGGAAAAATTATATGACAAAACATCTTGAAGAAAATGTCACTTTTGTCATAAATTCACACAATACACAAATTTCAAAGCCCCTCATAATGATCGTTGTCTCCACTCAAGTTTATTCAAATTTTGGAAGAATTATAAGAGCCTACTTTTATAGTTCTCTTTTGGAACTTGCTACTTCAAGTACTGAGCGATGCTAATGCAAAAGATTTTGACTTTGGCAATAAAATCTCATAGGTCAAAACTGACGGAGTGGTAGTTAAATTGGACTTGATGGGTTTTGTCATGATTGGAATTCAGCGATCGACATACTTCAGCA
>Ga0209208_10003555_pt1 | contig 22297 bp, 19 predicted proteins | sample S1TSphfallax_3_FD_187694 | JGI IMG/M metagenome (GOLD analysis project Ga0209208, IMG submission 187694) | Host-associated microbial communities from peat moss isolated from Minnesota, USA - S1T2_Fd - Sphagnum fallax MG (SPAdes) (version 2) | ecosystem: Host-associated > Plants > Peat moss >...
AAAGGGCAGCTGCAATGCAATAATTATGGGCTAGGGGCAATTACTCTGTAACAATCAATCAACAAATTCTGAACAGGGGTTACAGTTATTCTCAGGCCCTCCTTCAATCTAAAACCTATGCTACAACAATTATCAAAAAAGTTAGGAGGATTTTCTAGTTGTCATGCTGCTGTCCAGAGCACCTTTTGTCATTTCTGGAACCTGCAACACAAGCTAAAGGACTAGCTTAAATGTTGGTTCAGTTGAGGGCTGGAGTATCTCTGCCAGTGTTCTGTACAAATGTACCCCAGGGTCAGACTGAATTAGCACCCACCAGCACACACCATGAAGGATGGATGGATGGATGGTAGGTGGACAGGAAACACTTTTTTTCTGTTGGGTTCAAGTTCCCTAGCTAACCATGGTGGTCAGCTCAGTTGCTGTTTTTACTAACTACCTATAACTAATAATCAGCAGGTTGTTAATAAATAATTCAGTAGTAATAAGCACAGAGACCTTCTTCTATGTGTATAAACCACCTACTTACCCACCCACCCAGTAGTCACCTATTTTCCTACCTATCTATGTACATATAGGACCTATACCTATACCTATACCTATACTAGTGTTGGCTGGTTATTACATTTTTTAATAACTATTGGGTACATTTTTTTTAATTTTGTCCGGGGATTACACAAGTTATCAATATCAATATCAATTTTTTTGATTGATGGATAGGGTATCAAAAATTAAGGTAACAACTGTCAGTTATGCATAAGGGTAAGTTAATAATAGCCAGCTGATAATTACCTATTGTCGTGTCATTTATTAGCCGGTTACAAGGTTTTTTTTTCTTCTTTTTTTTTTTTTTTTTTCTTAAATTTTTTTTAAGGTAGTGTTTAAAGATTGATAACCTACCTGGATGATAAACAGGTCATCCAGGTAGGTTAATAATAACCAACTTGATAACTGGGTCCAAAACTCACTAACAGGGCCAACACTGACCCTATCTATATACCTTACAGAATAGGTGACCAAGGTGAAACCCAGATATCAACTGATTTTTAGGTTCATCCACAAACTGAGTCATAACAGCATCCAGTGGATGGTGCACTGGTTTGGTGTGCTGATTCACACTGGGCGGCTCCTCATACTTGGTGGGTTGGGTTGTGCAGCACAAGTTTAGGTGAACAAGAATCTACTACACTTCTGTAAGCCAAAAACAATCATCACTTTCTTGCTTGTCCTAAAAATTAAATCACAAAAGTCAAGCATGTCACGTCTCCTGCTCAGTGCCGCCCAGGATCTTAACACCTGATGGAGAAACAAAAATACAGGAGTGCGAGCTAGCGAGCGAGCTTTGTTTCTTGCCCCCCATTCCCGACCACTCTGAACTTAAAAAGTGTGCCAGCTGATTTATAGGTGAAGCTGCAGCTTCCGTAGAAAAGGTCTCTTATCTTTTCAGGGTTGATTTTGGAAGGGTATGATTTTTACTTTTCTGGAAGGGTTTGATGTTTACTTTGCACACTATGACGAGAAACATTTCCAGCCCAAAACAGTAAATCAAATGCAAAACCACAAAACACCCACCTGAAGAAAAATCATATATTGTGAAAATCTAACTTACTGCAAAACTTAATGCCCAGGTACAGAACTTAGAAGAAGTTTACACTGACACAAACTTTGATACTCTTATTAGTGCAATTAACTTTCTATTAGTCTAAAAAGCATCTCTTAGTAATTCTCCAAATGGGTACAACAACAAACACAGTTACAGTTACACACACACGTAGTAACAAAGTGATCAAAATTCCAAGCTTATATAAATGACAACTAACTCTATCCACTGGTCATTAAATGAGAAGTTACTCTACCCAGCAGCCCCAGGTTTCAAGCTGTGAATCCGGACTCATCTACCAGAAAAGCCCGGGCTGCTTTTAATGCTGTGTAACCACGCAGCATTAATGGCAGTGCATAGAGGCCATATGGTATGTACATTGTACACACTCCTACACAAGCTTCTTCTTCTTCTTCCTCCTCCCTCCCCCATGCAACACACTATTCATATGGCCAATGAATTTGTGTGCCATTAATGCTTTGTAGACTCGGAAAAAAAAAACTACCCATTTTCCTCCTTAATACCAAAAACATGGTGTAGACTCTGGTGGGCCAGGGTGAACTTAGCACCACCCTCATTGGCACCTTCACCCTTTTTTGGGAGGCCTCCTAGAGGCCATAACCTGAGTTCATTGGCTGGTACTTCAAGATAGTAACAAATATTTCAATATTATTTGGAGATCATAGTTTCTCATGATGACAAACAAGGTAATGGAATGGAAGAATGTGATTGAAATCCTTGCTATAGAAATAGCCACTCTCCATTGAAAAGTGCAAAACCAATTGTTACAGTTCTCTTCCACTATAGGTTTGTAATTTGGGGGCCTGTTGTAAGGAACTTTTTAATAGACTTTAAAAGCAGAAATGTTTCCATATTTTTTTAAATGACTAGATATTAACATTTAACAATTCACAATTTTCCTTGCAAATATCAAAGCTCCATGGTTTGGTGAATGCTTGATATGCAAAGATGTGAGGTGACTATGATCAAAGTTGTAGGGCAAATCAAAATGGAAAGTTGTTACAACAAATTTTGTAACAACAATTGCTTACTGGAAAGATGTCCTTATAAATGTAAAATCCCTCCCATGCTTACAGAGTTCGCCTAAGAACCCTCCCAGTTCCATGCCCCATGATCTATCTATGTTTAAGTTCATCATAACATTCTCCTTGGTGGGCAAAGCCCACAAGGGGGAGGACATTCCCAAAGTTTTGGGCTGAACTCTACTTCCACCTTCTCCTAGGCCCCTTATTTTAGGAATGGACTTTACCCTACACTTTAGACCTTTTCACCAACAAAAGTTTTCAAAATACAGTCTTTACATAGGATGATATCTCTAAAACCCCTCCTTTTAGGCGTTACAAAGGTTATGGAGACGGCCAACTTTTGTTTGATCTTTTCATGCCTTTTGAAATGAAGGTTTCAAAAAGCTTTCTAGAATATGAATCATCTTTTTTTATTTATCTTTTCCCTTTCTTTTAAGCTAACTTTGATTTTTTCCAAATTCACACATTTTACATAAAGCACTTGGAAAATTTTCCTAGTGTATTTGAAGGGCATCTTATATCCTAGAATAGAAAAGACAAGGGATCTTGCACCTACTCTTTGAAATGGGAGAGAAATTACACCCACTCATTGACATAAGGTCCCTTTGCCACTTTTACTGAATAGGTGTAAAATCCAATGTGGGGGTGGGAATGAGGTATGGCATTAAATACTTGTCGGGTCTTCAATCAATTATAAAGGTATATATTAAATGGAGGTCAAATTACCAAGACCTAACACCCATTTCTTGGGTAGGGTTTTCAATTTTTGTAGACTTGCCCCCATCCCCACCCTTTGCATAATACGATCATCAATAACCACCACTATTGCCAACCCATTATAAATAATACACAAGGGTATTTGACAAACAACAAGGTTAAATGTTTTTTTCATACTTAAAAGGATGGGTATTTAATTTAAGGTTTAAGGTTTAGGAAACAAAAATGGAGAAATGCTTTAAAGTTTGTAGACCTAACACGGCTAAAGCTTGTAGGCCTTTATGTTTTCTTTGAGTGTGGTTATTTAGAATTGAACACCATTGTCACATAATGGAATAAAGTTTCAATGGCTCAATGGAAAGGGCAACAACAAGAGATTGTTGGAGGCTATGGAAATTGCAAAAGACATTGGAGTTGAAAAAGGTAAGTGGTTTGAGAACTTGCACTTGTTTGCATTTTGGTGTGAGTTTGTTGAACTTGCAACTTTTCAATTGTTGATTTTGTGCACATTACTTTCCTCTCTTAAGTTTTCAAGGTTGTTTTATCATCTCATTGTCTTAACCTCTCAATTAACTTTTTGAAAACTTTTACTTTCAAGGTCATTTGTGTGTTGTGTCAAGTGTGTGTGCTCATTTGCACTTTGTGAAAAGCCTCATGGCTTTTTCCTTCTCACCAACTTTCAAGGTTGTTGGGATTTCCAAAAAAAAAAAAAATTGTCAAAACCTTGTTGAAAGTTTCATCAAGTGCCCTACTTGATGTGTTGTGTTCATTCCTTCATTCATGCTTGTGAAAAACTTCGTTGATTACCCAATTTATTACATATTGTTTTGTTGAAAGCTTTCAAAGTGTTTCTTTGTTGTTTGTTCATTACAGCCATTCCTTAATTGCATGCATAACACTTGTGATGGATTTTGTAGAAAATTTAGTTGATTTACAAGCTTGAGAAAATAACTTTTTATATATTTTAAGAAGCACTTAAAATAAAAGGATATTTTGTAATATGCTATGAAATAATGATATATTTTAAGAATATTTTAAATATATGTTCAATATATTATCATAATAAATTATAAACATTATATTTACGTTTAAATAAATTAAAAAATACTTTTTAATAAGTTGCACAATTGTTTGGAATAAAATGGAACTAATTATCTTGGGTTTGCAAGGTTTTTATGTGCATGAGTTTAGTCCCCTGCAAGGATTGTAGGTTATAGAATAATGATGTTGAAGGTGAAGTTGAAAAACATGTAACTAAAAAACATCAAATTGTTGAAATACATTTGATGAATTTTAAAAAATAAACCACTTGTAATTGAAGCCTCACTATCACAATTCATCCACATGGGCCTTTTTTTAAGTGAACAAACAGTCAACTCATGGATCTTACTCAAAACCAAATAAAACAATGTATCATTTGTTCTAGTGAAATAATAAATCTTAAAATTTTAACTTATTATTTACTAACTTACCAACTACCTAACTATCTACTTATACCAAGTTTCACCGACCTACTTACTTACCTATTTATATATTTTCATTTTCATACAACCTATTTACTTACCTACCCACTTACCTACCTAAGTTTAGCCATTTGATGTAGCCATTAGATTTAACCATTAAATTTAATCACTAAGTTTACCCATATTTTAAGCATCAGGTTTAACTTAAGTTTAGCCATTAAGTTTAAACAAAAATATGGTCAGTATGTTTAACAATTAGATTTGGGCATTAGATTTACCCTAAATTTAATCAGTACATGTAGCTTATGTTTAGTCATTATATTTAACCATTAGGTTTAGCCTCGATTTAATCATTATATTTAATCACTAAGTTTAACATATGTTTAGATATTATGTTGAATTAAAGTTCGATCATTATGTTTAACTATTAGATGTAATCATTAAGTGTCACCATTATTTTGAACTAAGGTTTAATCATTATGATTAGCCATTATGTTTAACCATTAGATTTATTCACTAAGTTTAACCATTATGCATAAGAAAAACTCTCTTGGGGCCTAATCTATGCATTTGTAAAGGGTGCACAAGCTAACAATCAAAAGTGTATTAATTGGCCAAAAACTTTTAACAAAGGAAAACAAGCATTGGCTCCTTGAAAATGCTCTACATTTCATCATTTCTACATATCATGTGTTTCATGAAAAGCTTATTTCTATGGTTCCTAATAACTTGGTAGATCTAAAGGCTTCTATTTTTTATCAAGAATTTAAAATTTTGGTGTGATACATAAAATTATAAGTGTTGGAAGTCATGAACCCTTTCCTTTCTTTTTACACACATTTGAAAAAAGGAAAGGTCACAATATGTTGGCCTTAATGTTGGATCCCAAATTTAAATCCATGTGCCTAGTCACAACTTATGTAGTTTGTGATAATGTTTTCAGTTTTTGCTTGTTGCATTTGGTTTCTAGTTTCTATTTGTTACAACATGTTTGCTTGTTTGTCTTTGGTCTTTATTCTTGTGTATGTTTTCTTGTTTGTCTTTAGTTAATTGTTGTTGAGCTCCATTGTTTGAAGGGATGAATTTGGGGGACGAAATCTCAAACTTGGAACATGCAAAAGCAAAAGTTTAACTTCCTCTTAGAAACCATTATTGACAAAAATGTCATATTTCTAATTCATTAGATTGTTAGTTCCTATTTGTGTTAGGTTTGGAATAAGTGTTAAAACCGACAAATTCATCTCTAGATTTTGACTTACAAAAATGTGAGTAGAAATAAGGTGTGATGACTGCTAAGCAAAATTTGCCAGTAGCTATGTTCATCATATCTCTCAACGACCCAATTCACTGACTGTTCAGAAAAAAATTGGGTATCAGTGGTTAAAATACTCTGGATGAAATGTGGATCTTCCGATCCACCAAAACTCAACATCTTGAAAATTGAAACAAACCCTTTGATATTCCAAAAAAACAAACAATCAGTGTTTAACCCCAACAGATTGAATTCAAGGCCCGTGTCTCTTACTAATTGAATACAGTTGCTTCGAATGCAAAACAAATGGGTCCCCATGAAAATCCTTAAAACATCGCCCAGATTTGCAGCCTGGATGACAACTTAACTGCTAAGGACTGACTCGTACTAGACTTGTGGCTTTCATGACAAAAACTTCAAAAGTACCTAAGTCATAACAGTATTTTTGTGCTTGGTCAAATTTGGAGCTTTGGGTTAGGAGCAAGAACCTAGTTGTAGAACAGCCCATATCAGCCTGTATCAAAATTGGAGAACATATCAGATATGGTGGGAGAGCCCCCAAGCACTCTGGGTCAGCTGTGGCTCAAGAGTTGGAAAGACACTCTTTCAAACAACCATCAATTTATCATCACATGTTCTTCATACTCAGATGACACAAAAAATGCAATTATTTCTTGCATACATCCCAACTCATTGTGTTGGCAGAAAGACAAAGTAGTGATGATATGATGTATTGCAAATGTTGCTCACCATGCAATTCACCTTCCATCTCTTTTCTTATCTGATATTCAAAGAATAAACTTGTTACCAACAGTGTGTGATCATCCTGTGTGAACATCCCCAAAACAAGCTTGCTGTATGTTGAACAGATATCAATGAATCTGTGTACAGGACATAAAATATGTCCCCGTTAAAATAGGGATGAACCAAAACTTTCTTCTCTTCAAAATTTGAATAGAGTATACAATCAAGACTGTAAAAGCTCCAGTGCATCCCACTCGCATTTATGTCATATGAATTGCAGAGAGAATCTCAAAAAAGATTATGTGAAGTAGCTAAACAACCATTACATCAGTTTACTGCAAACCAAAACAAACATAGCGAGAATGATATGCAGTCATAAACTTGTGAGTGCCATTCACAAAGGGTCAGACGATCACCTTCATCATGAGCAAGTGTGACTAGCTGCCATCACTCCCCACTGACTTTGGCTCTTGCCAGTTTGGTGTGGATATGTAATGATCTGCTCAAAACTTTGAGCAAACAGTTAGACCAAAATCTGTGTCCTGAGTTTCTGTTGCATTTCTGGAAGCAATGGGAAGTTTCAGTGACAACACCAGCTAGCAAGAGGCATGTTTACTTCTTTTAAATCGTTAGCCTCCTCATCCAAGCTGCAATAATCATGTGAAGGTGAGTTTCATCTCCCTTTAGCTTGCCCCCGAACAAGCAAGCATCTGAACAATGTGTTGAGAGGTGGACATAGAGGATAGTGGTTAGGGACTCCAGAAACCAGAAGAAATCCATTACACATACCACTGGTGACTACCTGGATGCAGAACTCAATCACAGCAATGAGGTAAAGTTCAGTGCAACAATCACAAAGGTCATGGCATCATCAGATTACATACTTCTGTTTCCACCTTTTTTAAGGCTATGTCCCGTCAGTTTTGGTTAACTCCAAACTAAATTCCTGCACATATAAAACAAGAAATGCCTTCTTCAAGTAATGTGCTTTGCATCTACCAAAGGTAAATAGGACATTCTGTATCTGAATGTACCCAAAAGGACCACTACTATTATCATAGAATTCAACAAGTCAGTGCAGACTACCTCATAGATAGTGCACCTTTAACATAAATTCCAAAAACTGAAGCTAAAAGCAATCATTTCTTTTGAAAACTGTACAATTTCTGTCCTTTATTTTGCAGATTGGTGTTGTAAAACCCAACTTTGAATTGTGTCCAAGGTGAGAGAATAAAAATGACTCCAATCAATTCATAATCTGGCACATCTATCACAAAACCTTAGGAAGAGGCTTTGATAGTTCCATGACATGTTTAACAGGTTTGTTTATTGGGAACTTTGTAGGATGTGACTGGACCATGTGGATAGAGTAATCACCTTCCAACATCAGCCTGGGGTTTCAGCATTCACATTCACAGGATGCAACCACTCCCATCAAATCTACCTAGAGGGCATAGATCTTCACAACTGCTTTCCTTTGTTCATTCCTGCTCACAATTTGCAGGTTGATTCATGATGCAAACAAGGGCTGAAGAAAGCTGTTACTGTTTCCCACATTGCTCTACATCAGAGCCTGAGAGCCCAGATGTCCCACAAAGAGTGACCTGCCAATTCCAATACAAAAGCTATCAGAATCTTATTAAATGCTTATTTGAAATCATCCAACCCTCCAGTCCCACCACCCCAAAAAGGCATAACCACAACCATATGGAGCTATTCATGCCCATGCATGGGGCCTCCTCCTCTCCTTCCTACTGCATCTATACTATTGGGAAAGGCATTGCTCCAGACAAATTGCTCTCACATCTTAGTGCATAAGAGTTCTTATACATTCAGTTTCCAGAAGTGCGCCCACCTTCCCACACTAGGATCAAGGTCAAATAACTGCTGCTTGATGTCCACATTCTCCTTGAAGTAAGCTTCACCTGCATCAAATGCATCCAGATACTGCATGCATTTCCAGTGCTGAGTCCACTGCCTTGCAGACTTCACTTTAAATTCCTGAAACTACCTGTGTCCACAATCCAGGAACTTCTCGGTAATGACCTTAGAAAATGAGTACAACAGCAGCTGGATCCAGTTATCATGCTCTCCAACGGACAAACTTCCTGGGCAACTTGAAGACTCTACACCTTTTATGCCTCAAGCTTAAGTAAAAACCCAAGATCCTAACCAAGGAATTCATAAGTTTCCATCTATGAATTCTACAAATAAAACTTGCTTACAGCTTAAGATTGGTGCCACAAAGCAAATGTACAGCTCTGTTTACTGACTAACCTCTCCTGTGCCCCAATTCACATCATTCACTTCCATCAATAGATCTAATCACATTCCACCAAAAGTTTCTACTGCTTCTGCCAAAAACCATGCACTCACCTACTGCAGCATCCCCTTTTGAGAGCAGACTGCCCAACTCATGTGACATGAAGCTCAACACATTAATACCCATCCACTCAGCAAAACACACAAACCATTGTTTGATTTATGGTGGCTAATACATGGCACAGCATCTAGAACTGATTCTGCTGAAGCCAGTCTGAAAATTTGTTCTGAATGACTTTTTGTTCCACCCTGTCAAGGAAACCACATGCCAAAACAAAATCAAGAGGATTCTAGTACCAACATGAGGCCAACTAAAGCCCAGATAACAACTCCAAGTTTGATGAAAGATAAAATGATTGACGTACAAATCATGGTAACACAAGGTGAGAAATGCATGCTGTATTCTGGCGAATAAGATATCTAGCATGAGATAGAAGGTTCTCAATTGTTGACTGCGCAGAGTGTAACAGACCAAAAGACTTAGCTAGATCTGCTGTTCTTAAATGTGAGGATTGCACAAACTGTCCAATGGGAAAGAGACAGAAAACATAATAACTCTCATTAGCATTGAGAAATCTTGATAATCACAATTAAGAAAGCCAGAACAAGGTTAAAATATCTCCTTTTAAGTCGAAGAAAGACTTCCAGATAAGGACTTACAGAACTGGGAAGAAGGAAAAAACATAAAAGAAACAAAACTAGAACAAAAACCACAAGCATATGCAGTATGAACAAAAGTGACAGTCTCTCACTTGTTCATGGACAATCAACCGTAACATGTATGATAGTGAATTATCTATCACAACTTCCCCACTGACTTCATCAGCTCCCTACAGTGGGTGGCCAGTGTAACCACAAACCTGCATACTGAGTTTCTGTTGCAAGTCTGGAAGAAAACATGAAAACACTCTTAACTCAAATATTCTTTTGGCATGCTGAAGCAATGAATTCAGAATTGCAAGAAATCCAAGGATTTCTTGGTCATTGGTGGAGAGAAGGTTTGGGCATACCATGACTTGTTCTTCTCTCCTGCTACTGCACATTCTTCACAGCAATTAGATGGGAGACCAGTGCTCACCCTGGCTGTTGCTCATGCTCCTCATCTGATGACACCCTTGGAATTTGAACTCTGGAAGCAGCAAAAGGGGCGTATGTGTGTCTGTCTCTCTCTCTCTCTCTCTCTCTCTCACACACACACACACACACACACACACAGAAACACAAACAATTGAAGAATGATTTGCTATATTACTAAGATCCATTCCTGATCACAATTCATACCACAATTTGTTCTTCACTCCTGCAACAAAGCCTTCCTTTTCTTTCATTCCTTTGCAGAGTTCTGTGACAGCTTGATGCTTGGAATATGGCAGCATGCTGAAGCAACAGCAAAATCAGCTGAAGCTGTCCAGAAAGGCAGAAGACATAGCTGTATGGTGGCAGGTGCAGTTGAATGGAAGGTAGTTGTATCAAAAGGAACCATCAATGTTTGATGATTTCTCCTTCTGGAAGGTAATTCTCTTTCTGAAGCATGTCTGACTCCATCTTTCCCATTCATGATTTATCAGGGAGTAGAAATCTCAGCCTACTTGCTTTGTCTGCACTCAACACCATAAGTAAGCTTGAGAGATGATTTAAACCAAGGCACTTTGATCAAGATCTATGATTGTTATCCCCCAATAATCATATATCAATAATTAGTCCAGTAGACAGAAAAACATGCAGAGGAAGTTGGGAGTTGTTGTCAACATTGAAGTAAACTGTGGAGTCAGCACCAAGATTGTGTTCTCATATCTCTGACACCACATGCTGGGATGAGGAAACTGGAAGACAGAATTGAAGATTTCTTCACTCATTTCTGAAGGAAGGTTAGGCTCTGACATACCATCCAACCCCAACCCCAACCCCTTTTGATGTCTGTCTTGACAAGCACTCTTATTGAATCCAGCAAAAGCTTCCCCTGCAACCAATCTTATTGAATCCAGCAAATGCTCCATGCCAACTGTCACTCATAACTTGCACAAGAGTCTCTCAACATTGGAAATTTGCACTTTGTGCCAGGAGAAAGGATACATGGCCGGGACTGATGGCTGACCAGGAAGCTGGATGCCGGTGTCATAACCAAGTAAAGTGCACCTTCGACAGTAAGCTGGGCCAAATACACAAAGAAGAGGTTCTTGATCTCCCCAGGTCCAGTTATCATTCGTTGGAAGTTAGATACAAAAGTGAATTGGTGGGTGTTCATGTAGCATACCCTGGAAGTCCAGAGACTCAGCCAATAAACTAAAATGGATTTCCCTTCCTGCTGTACCACAGTTCATTCTATCCAATGTCCAACACATTGGCACTGAATTTAAGATTTGGAATCAAATAAATTGAAGCAATCAAATTAATGTCAGATTCACAACTGATGTAATAAGCATTCTCCCTGCCTGATGTGCAAATCCAGTCACTGGCAGGAAGCAAAACTTCTATTGCAAACCTATTTTGGGTTAAGTGCCATTCTTTGGCAAAACTCTATTGCAAAATGACTTCTTCAATCAAGGTTGTACCATCTTTGAGGAACATCAGTGATTCATGATGAAAATTCTGTGAATAAGATAACTAAGCAATCAAAGTATGGTTCTGTGGCACCGCACTTTAATACCAGTTTGTATGAAGTATGAATGACTTCATGACTTCAAGTTTGTAAACTTCCTATTGATCTCTGTAAGACCTCATTGCTGAATGATTGGCTGTCAATTTGAAGCCTCTTCCTTTAATTCTTTCGTCGATAAAGCAACTCCTGCAATGTTCACCAACAAACAGACTCTAGTGAGCAACATCTATTGTGCATATAAAGAGCAAAAGGAGCCCATAAAAGCACTTGAAACTCAGGGCTAATTTTCATTTGGAATGAATAGACAAGTCTTTCTGAGAGTAGAGACTTAGGAGTTTACTTACAAGGTTACCACGGTAGTCCCAAAAATCACAAAGAACAGTTGCAAGCGTATGCCCTGAAGACAATAGAACAACTTCCTTGCCACTCTCTGCTCTTGAAACCCATGCCTTCCCTTTGGAGAGTTTGCTCAATCTTTGAGGAGGCTTTGGTACTGTGAGTTGCTCACTTTTGCTCTCTACCAGAATCTCCAATTCTGTGTCTGGTGTTGGAATCAACCGAGTTGTAAGAAACTGCACAACAACCCAACTTGAAGAAAGTTGTCATCAAGCTTGACACAAAAAGATACTAAATGTCTGTGCACACCTTGCCAAAAACTTATAGATCTTCAGATTGTCAAAAGTAAGCAAGGGTTGAGAAATTTGACCTACTAACTAAAGTAAAGTTGAGCAACAGAAATGTCGACATTTCAATACCCAATGCAGCCATCAAGCAAAACTGCAAATACAACTTGGTCAAGAAAAGACCTTTCAATTTAATGAAAGTAAAGACAAGAATATCATCTCCCCCAGCAAAGATGATAACAAACCAGAGCATACCTTGCATAGGTGAAGAATAGTCATGTTGGGTGGACAGCTAAGGTTTGGTTTCCTCAGGCTTGGCAGAGTATCTTCGTCATCTGAACCATCATTCAAAGGTTGCAGACTCAAATGCACAACAAACTGCACACAATCATCAAAAAGATTGGAACATCAAGCTTCCATGATGCAACTGGACATACAATATGTTTTGGTATTTGGAGAGTGCATGAAGTCAACAAAACTCAGAAGTTGGGTTGAGAACATTCGTTCTATCCACCATACTCAGATGTGGCACAGTCCTGTTCGAAATACAGGAATAAACTGATTTCCATTTCATCCAATATGTGAAGGAGAAGAGAGAAGATGTCCTGCTGCCCTTGTTAGCCTTCAACAAATGCAACAGTACATGGAACTCTCTAAGAGAAGAGATTCACATGCACATATTATAACTGCTAGTGACAAAGGACGAACCCATCTGGCAGTCTTGTAAGGATATCTGTTGGAAGTACAGTTTTGCATGCTCTCCTGCTGTTTTCCCCTGAGAGTTTCGAAGTTGTTCACAATTAAGGACCCTCAGTGTCACAAATGAAATTGTAACATGCAAACTCTTTGTAAAACTGTCTTCTGAAACATGTGGAACACTCACCTCCTCCTCAATCTCAGTACGAGCAGCAGCCACTAATGCATCTATGATGTCTTTGCCCAGCAAGGAGGGCCTCACACTGCGATTTTTGCCATTACTTCCAGTAATGCTGCCATGGCGTGTGTGACTGCGTGCTCCTGCCCTAGCCCAGGTCTTCAAAGCTTCCCTGTTGGTGGTTGGAGATGCATCCTCAGCATCAGCCTCCCTCCCAGTAGATTCAGTGGGCAGCTCATGTTCTGAGAGGGAGCCACGCCTCCCATCTGTTTCATGTGTTGTGGCTGCTGCAATACCCCATCATTGAAAGAACCCAAACACCATCTGCATTCAGCCAACTCTCAATCTTTGACTGCACAAGTTGGACTACATGTTCCTGCAGTTGACTTGACAATATATCAGGACATAAATAAATGGAGTGAGGGAGATTTGATCTCCTCGTGGTAAGGTCCCACCAGTTGAGAAGACAACACCCTGGAGCAATTGAGTGCCAACAAGCTTTGGTGTTGCAACTGTTGTCATAGCATTATCCTAACAGCGGTAACTAGAGAAACTAGCAGACCAGACTATAGTTTGTTAGCAAACAGAAGGGAATGGTGAAATGTTGCTAGCAGCAAATGGAGTGATTATATAATATGGCAACAAAGTCCCTTGAATTCATGGCTGGTATACACTCAAAACATGCACAACCTTCACAGTTGTGCTTATGTCCAACATGATGTATTCAGCATTCATCATCACTTGTACCCAAGTAACTGAAATAGAGATACATTATTGTGGAACTTGGGCATGAAAGGAAGCCATGTGCATACCACTCAGTGGCTCAGCATCACTACTTTCTTCACCAGTGGTATATCCTGAAACATGCCTTTTGAACCGCCGTCTCTTTGGCTCTGGTTCACTCTGTGTTTCATCACCAGATGTTGCACTCTGGGCTTTCCCACTGCCATAGGAGTCATCCTCCTCATACTGTGTTTGAGTCCTCCCATACCTGCAATCTCCCTCTACTTTGTCTTTAGGGAGTGACTGTGTGAGCATGATGCCCAGAGAGTGCTACTTCCTGAAAAATATACATCTCCAGTATTCAATGAATGACACAAGTGTTTACTTTTTAGCACTGTAACCTGATTTCCAGTACAGATAACCATCAATCAGCACAGGTTACATAACCTGTGTAGGTATGAAACATTATAACTAGGACACAACTACTGACCTGAACCCCCGGCCCCCACTCCTTCCTCGACCTCGGCCACGGCCTCTCCTTTGCCTGGACTGTACAATACGGAATTTACCATGAGCTTTCCTCAGAATTGCTGCAGCTGTGCTTCGGCGCCTTGCAATGGCAGCTGACTGCCGCTTAAAGGTATCAGCAATATTCTCTTGGATCTGTTTGGAGAAAGGAATTCAACTTGAGCATCTTGAAATTAGATTGACTCTTGAAGAAGTTCAGATGAAAGGAACCCCCAAATCAACACTCCCAAATACAGCATTCTCAAGTGATTCTGAAAGCAAACACCAAGGTTTTTCAAATTTCATCCTGAGTGAACATCCCCAGGCCAAATTAACAAACATATCAATCTCAAGCTTGTCAAGTTCAAGAATGTAGGAACCCCCACTCAGGTATACAATTATAGACATGCCTGTCTGTTAACATGAATCTGGTCTCCAAAGTCAGCCATTTCCTGTTCCAATGCAGAGTGGAAACTTTAGACCCTATAACTTGCTGCTGACACTGAAGTTCAATGAGACCATTCTGATATGCAGCAGTTACAGACCAGCAAAACTCAAATGCATCAAGAATTTCAACATGGAACAAATTACATCACCACTATTGTGTGCTCTCTCATTAAAGTTCAGATAAAGTTTCTGATGTGTCCTGCAGTGACAAGGGGGGCTAAATGAATAAGAACCTCCAGAGATACTGTAGGTAACTCTTCTGCAAATTGTGCAATGCACATGTTGCAGTATGGTCCAACTTAAGCCTGTCAAACAATTATAGAATGTTCAACACCCATGCACATATACATACCTCTGCCTCATAGTGGTCAACATTTGGATAAAGGGCTGCAACCAGATTATCAAACTTTGGGTCATCTCTCAAGGAACGTCGACTTGCGCAGTGAGCTCGACAAGCAGGACATTCATTATTTCTGAGTCACAGTATATATTATGCCACAATCAACATGGATATCAAACTTTACAACACACATGTAATCAACCAAACAGATTGAACAATTAATTGGTCAAGATATCAACTTAACATTGCTGCACTTATATTCTCCTGGTAACAGAACAGGAAACTGGCAACAAAGCATCAGGAACTAGTAACACTATCTCAAGAAAATGGCCTTCTATATACTCATTGCAGTTAGAAACCATACTCCACTAACATTTAACAATCTGCAGTATGAGAGCAAAGAAGGCCACAGCACATGAATAGAGACACTTTTTCAGGAGTTGAATAAGAATTCTCTTTAAAGATAACAAGGAATTCTGTGACTGGAGAACAACTTAAACTTGCAGTGATTCTACCATGTGTAATGTGATACACTAAATCCTAGATTCACAATTAGCCAAACAAGTCCAATGCTGTTTTTAAGAAATTCACAAAAATGGAAAAAAGGTAATTTCAGGCTTGACTAGGGCAAACACTCTTACCCAAGCCGCATGGATTTATCAATACACTCTCTGCAGAATCGATGGAGGCACTCCATCACTGTTCTTGTCTTCCTTATGATGCCTACCCAAATGAAGCCACCAACTCTATGAACTTTTACACAAAAAATTCAGTACAGTGTATTTTCAAACAACATTGAGAGGAGGCTCAGCTCTGATACCAAGACAAATGGGACACTGCATCTCCTTCCGTATGTCTGGAAGACAGACAGAGATGTACCTGCACCAAACGAAACAGATATGAAATTTGAGAGCACTCTAAGAAGTTCCATTAGACATTTTCATTGTTGCCAAGCAGAAGCCAAGCTCCCAGAGGACAATGCATTCTCACTCATCAGTGTGCACCTACTACTCTCCAGAAGACTCCACATGCATACAACCTTTGCACATCACTCTCCAAGCTTAGCTCCTGTCCACCTACCTACACATCTCTGGCAGCAGTACATACCATGACCATCTCAGAGGACCTAGCTCTCAAAGAATTTTGGTTCTCAAAAAATGGGAGGAAGCAACACTTTTCAACAGGAGGATGTCAAAGAAAAACCACAGAGGTGATCTGCATTCTAATCATCAGCTGATCAGCAACAGCATGTTTGCCAATTTTGGTCTGTGGAAATAAAAGTCTCTTCTTCCAATTGCACAAGGGGGGGGAAAGCAAATTGAAGATTCTGTATTGGATTCTCTGTATCCAGCAGAAGCTGCTTCACCAGCTGCTATTACGGTAGGTTGTGGAGTCCCATTTTAGATATAGACACACAATCAATGGGGCACAACTTCAAATGCAAGCAGGCAGGTGAATCTTAGCATGTATGTAATCTATGTATCCTTCAGTCTGTGTGTGTATGTGTCTGTGTGTGAGAGAGAGAGGGAGGGGCAATCTTCCAGTTAAGAAAGCGAGAAGCTTAATAATACTGTGCAACAGTCAAGATTTGCAACTTCGAAATAGGTATGAAGAGTACGAGCAACATACTTTTCGTCGTCATCGTCGCCGTTTGAAGATGGTGAGTCTGATGATGCACCTGTCATGTTGTAACACAACCAACAACGACAACAGGAACGAACACACATTCAGCAGCATAGATTCTTACAACAGGCTACAACAATTTCTGACATCGCGTAAGAAGAAGAAGAAGAAGACGCATCGCCGTCGTCGTCCGCCCCAGAGACGAGAGATCGTTTTAATTCACGAAGAAGAAGAAACATCCTTCTTCGCAAGTTGCTTGCCCCTCACATCATCATCGTCGTCGCGACAAAACAATAACAACGAAGAAAAATTCTCAGAAAACATGATGATGATGTTGTTGTTGTTGCTATTATTTCTTCAAATTGTTTGTGTGAGAGATAAAGAGCGGCTACAAAAAAACTATGGCGTATCGACACAAAACTTGCGATAATAGATAATGCTTGTAGAGAGCTTTCTTCTTCTTCTCCTTCCCTGGTCTTGGATCTCGCTGTTTGTTATAATTCTGTGCTAGCAAACGGAAGCGATGGATCACGTGATACAAAACCTTGCGTTGCAGATCTAATAATTACAAGTCAAAAATCAAGCTAACATGTCGCAATTGGAGCTGCTGCAGGCAGGCAACCTCCCTCCCATCGCTCCCTCCCGAGAAAGCAAGCCAAGCCAAGCATATTGTTGCTGTTTCTACGTGTATTTGTTTCTACAGAAGAAGAAGGACGAAGCAAAAACACAACACCTGCAATAATAATATTAATAATAATAATGCACACACGAGACGAGACGAGACGAGACGAGAGAGAGAGAGAGAACACATTTGTTTGTAGTATTTTACCGTCATCATCAGCATGATCAGGTAGATCCGGAGAAGAGCCGAGCTCTGCACGCCCTTGAGCAGCTGGCATTGCTGCAACACTGAAAAAAACTCTTCTCTTTTCCTCCCACTTTCTTTCTATTCCCTTCCCTTGCCTGCTCTATCTCTCTCTCTCTCTCTCTCTCCGCAATCTACCTATATATCTATCTATATATCTCTTTCCCCCGTCCGGTGTGCACCGTTTGTTACTCCCTGAATCTGAACACAACGTTGTCATGTCGCGATTCCCAGGCTCTGCTGCTCCTGTCCCATTCTTCTCTCTTTCTTCTCCCCGAACAGCAAAGTGACCGTCTGGAAAGATTGCGTGACGACGGACGCTGTTCTTGAGAAGACTTCGTTTGTGCGTTGAGTGCGCGTGTGCGTACGTTGTTACCTCAATCCTCCTCCTCCTACTCCTCCTCCGCCTGTCCTCTCTCTCTCTCTTTCTCCCGCACACAATTCTCTCTCTCTCTCTCTCTCTCTCTCTCTCTGTGCGTCTCTCTCTGTGCACTACTTACTCCACACAACCCTCTCTCCCTCTTTCCCCGGATGTCCACCAATCCATCCCACCCGCTCTCACCGAACCCAATCTGAACCTAAAACCCAGCCTAATCATGCACCCTAATTCTTTCTCCTCTGTCTGTGTGTCTGTGTGTGCGTGTGTGTCTCTCTCTCTCTCTCTTTTTATTCTCTCTCTCGACTCTCGTCAAACCTTTGGTTTGTTTGTTTGTTTGTTGCAGAAAGCGTTTATGAGATTCGGTACCAGAGCTGCTTCTTACGAATCTGATAATTGCCAGGTTCGCGACGAGGTCCGGGACGACGACGCGTTAGGCGGGGCAAATTAGAGAAGAACGGGGAGGAGGAGGAGGAGGAGGAGGACATCTTTTATTATTGCAATCAAACCTGTCTCAAAACCATATATCAGTAAAAGTTTTTCTTGACTGCAAGGGTTTTCTGTGGAGAGAAGAAGAGATGCCAGAAACAAAAACTGAGACATACATGATCAGTATAATTTTTTTCGTTGACTGCAAGTTTCCAGCTGCTAGAATGAAATCTGTGAAATACAGCAGTTGAGTTTTCTCAACTGCAAGTTTTCTGTAGAGATAGAGAGCCAAATGTCTCTGGACAACAGTTGCGATCCTTGGCATAGAAAGAACAGAGCATTATCAGTCAATTTAGAGTTCCATTTTGCCTCCAGTTTACATATGAATCTTGTGGTTGATCGATCTTGGGGTTGTTGGCTTGAATCCCTTGCAAGCAGAGTACTGTCAATGGAGCTGGGGACACTGGGGCTTTCCCAAGGATGGTTGTTGTTGTTGTTATTGCAGGAAGGAGAATACCCATGGTCAAATGCTACTCCCAAAACCTGGAGTCTGGTTGTTGCCTCAGGAACAGCAGCGTTAGGATGGATTCTCAAAAGAAAGGAAGCAAGAATTAGCTCTAGAGATGATAGGATCAACAGATGCAGATCATGGGGAGCAATTGTACCTGTCAGAGAGGAGAGACATGCTGTTGTGCAATTCTTCAATCTGCTCTGGTTCATGGCCTGATAGAAGTACTACAGTGTGCCTTTGCTTGGACTATGATGAGTACTTGAGCAAACACACAACCATACTAAGAAGTGATTCAAAACCAGTCCATAAAGTTTTGGTCAAGAAGCAGCAACCTGAGCTGCCAGCATTGTGAGGTCACTGAATCTGCAAATGCAGTTGCTTTCTTTCCCACTTGGTAAGCAAGAGATGTTGGTAACCGAATATCCATGGTCAAATGCTAATCCTCAAACCTGCCCGTGCACTCAGAGGTTAGTGCACATCTGCCACACGTAGAACAGCTGGTGTTTTGCTATTTGTTTGCAAGGCATAACTCAACTGGGTTCTCTGGCACTGGATAAGACAAGAAAGTTCTAAAGGTTGAAGGGGGTGACAATTGAGATTGTCAACAAGCCTCTTTGTGCTCGAACACTGCAAAGAGTTGATCCTTTGCAGTGTTTCCATGTTGCAGTGAATTAACAAAGAGAGAACTAGAGAGGTTCATAGGCATGTAAACTCAAATAGTTTGCTTCTGCTTGGTGGAAGTATAACAGTACACAGTTGAAGAAGGTATGCACTGACCTGATTCCATGACCTGAAAGGTCTGCTTGGACCTACTCAAGTTTTTCAAGAAAGGCTACTTGCACATGTGACTGAGCAGGATCTTAGGTTGCTGCAAGGGGTTAGACAGCCACCATAATTCTTTGAAAAAAACTAATGGGTCATAAACTGAATTGGGAGACTAGATTGAGAAATCAACCTCTTTTTACACAACTGTTGTGTGAGAAGCAACAGTTCAAGATTATTACCATCAGCAGTCCTCAACAATGTGAGACCAACGGTGAAAATTTCTCAGTGCACCCAGGTATCTAGAAATCCTATGAATTGAGAATGACTACCACATCTGTAGAGATTTCAATCAGCTTTGTGAAGAAATGCTCCATCCTAGAATACAATCAACTAGATCATTGCTGTTATCATGTCCACAACTGCTCACAATCCTTACATACATCAAAAGCTTGCCCTCAGCCACCTACCCTTATCCCAGACCGATGAAGAGAAACTTCACCACTCTTTGCAGAATGTTCTAGCATCTTGGACAGTCATCAAACACATGTACCATTCCAATAGCTAATAACTTTTTGCTGGTAAGAAATTTTGCTTGATTACACCCAAGAACACATTACATTTTTGTGAGACAGATACTAATCACTCTAGTCAATGAACTTTGAAAAAAGAATGCAGAGTTGGTGTTTTCTGACACTATTAGTGAAGCTCCTGCAAATACACTCACAGTTCATGATTTCTCTTCACACATCCAAATTCTTGTCCTGCAGAAATTCGAGTTGAGCCAGAGACTAAATACCAATGCTCCACCTGCACCAGGCAGCAAACAAGACTGTCATACCCCCAAGCACACTGGCTCCCCTTTCCTGGCGACCAGTCTTGATTACACATCTTTCTGCAATATCCTCAAAGCTGACTTTGACTCAAATCAAGATTAGCACCTTTCAAAACAATGCCTGTTGTACCACAATGGTGTAACAAGACTCTCCATATAATGATCACTCTATTATCTTCTGTGCATGGTGAGATCAAAGTGAATCTAATTGCCTAGAGAGAATGTCTTCCTAACAGTACCTTGTGTACATGCTTGAGCACTGGTGTTGGAAGAACAAGCTTGCACTCAATTCATTGTCAATTTAAGAATCTGCTATTTTTCTACCAGCTGTGTAGCTTCAGGGTGCTTGATGAAGACAACTGATCTTTGATTTGATGTTTTCAAAAAACATTGCTCTATGCTTTGCCACAAGCTGCACCAACCACCTTCAGTGGAAATCAGTTAATCTGCACCATTCCTCTTCTTCCAACCTCAGTTGATCCATGAGCACATCAATGTTCCAACAGTCAAACTACAGCAGTGGCTCTGTAGCAAAATAATGAAGTTCTTTGACACACCCTATTCTGAGGGTGGGAATTCAAATTGCTGTGAAGTTGCTGTTTCAATCCCATGTCTTTCAAGACTTCAACCAGTGAGTACGGTCAGGTCTTAACACAACCACCAAAAATGCTGCAATGGAGGCCACAAGCACGCCCAACAGAGATAGGAGCCTTGTTGCTAGATCGATGTGTGTGCTTGCAAAGAAAGCAGCTGAAGTTGCAGCGCTCTGCCAAATCTTCCATTGAGCAAAGGCAGCCTCCTGTTCACATAAGGCCCAAAATAAAATCTTGGTATTGTGGAATTGACCTTCATCTCAACTAGACCATGAATTTCACAATTCACACAAACATCAATAGGTCAGATAATGTTGTAATGTCAAAACCAGCAAGCAAACTGCAGAGGACCAAGTGCGCACAGTATCATGGGGGTAGAGGATGCCAAGAAGAGCACTGATCTGTGTGTTGAATGTTGCATCACCCACACCCCATGCAATTGCCAGGCCCGCAAGCAACATGTAGTCAGTCCACCCAGCCATGTACCTGTATTGGATGCAGAGGAAGTTCAATCAACTGTATGATGCACCCTACTCATATGTCTCCATGTAAATGTCTCATGACCGTACCTACAAAGTAGTTGAGGTTGCTAGTTACAAGCTTGTGAACACAGCATATAAAGAGAATGTCATTGAACCCTCAACTTACTCTTGTTTGCAGAAGAATATCATCAAAACAAGGGCCTGTGTAATTGCACCCGCACATGTGATGATCGCAATTGACACCAGCCCTGTTGAATATTTTCCTGCTACCAATGACCCCTGCCCACCTCTACCAAGGGTCACTGGACATGCCCAAAGAAGTACAGAATCTATAGTTGCGGTCAACAATTGAACAAGTCTCAATTTTGTAAACCCAGCAGCACCCACAAGGTGATAATAGTCACAAGCAAATCAGGAAAAAGAAAATTGGATAAGATTGCTGAACAAGCTCAAACAAAATTCAGGGAAGACTTAGCTTACAATGGCATCAGCAGCACCATAAATAGCCATCACACCTCCAACCCATGATACACCAAAAGCTGGGGTGATTATGTCCCTGGTGAAATC
>Ga0209208_10003556_pt1 | contig 22297 bp, 19 predicted proteins | sample S1TSphfallax_3_FD_187694 | JGI IMG/M metagenome (GOLD analysis project Ga0209208, IMG submission 187694) | Host-associated microbial communities from peat moss isolated from Minnesota, USA - S1T2_Fd - Sphagnum fallax MG (SPAdes) (version 2) | ecosystem: Host-associated > Plants > Peat moss >...
TTAATCCACTTCACCTTAACATCTACCACATTGACCCAATGATGTTCCACATGTATGTTTTTTAATCATGGTTTTTAATGGTTTGAAAGAAGTCACCATTCTTGTGAACCTTCCTAAATTCATAAGTTCTTGAAATGAAAATCTAATTGTTCACATGGAAAAATTCGTAAGGGTTTCAATAATTAATTTGGCGACCAACCATTATTATTATTATTTCATTTGGTTTCTTTTGACCCTAGTCAATTTTACATTTGCATAATATAAATCTTATGTTAAAATATCCTTTAAAATTTGGGAACAATTTTAAGTTACATTCATACATTAATATAAACTTGTGATTGGCCAACAATAAGTTTTATCTATTCTAACAAATATTATGCAAGGCCTTTCATAATATATTATTTCCAATGTGCAGTATTTTATAATTGTGTGTTGTCATGTGCTTTTATGTCACTACCTATAACTATTGTTATCACCACACATTAAAAACATAACACAATAATACCCTAAATGATACACCATGTCCAAACCCAAAAAACACAAAGTAAAATTCAATAAAATAAGCAAAAAAAATCTTGCATAACACAAAAAAAATTGTAATAACAACAAGCATGTGCTTTGGAATTTCAAATCAATAAAACTAATTTGAGATGATATAATTTATGATTATATCCCATCCACAAAATATCCCAAAATCAATTCACACTTGAACTAGTTCAAAATAAAAACCCAAACAATTAAACTAACATAGTTTATCCTTAACCAACTAGGACCTAACCATGTAACAAAACTAACACACCTGACAATTATAATGCGTTCGTATGTCAATGCCTACAACTATTGTTATCGCTACACATAGAAAATTAAAATGTTTTAAATGGTACACTATGTCCAAACCACCCCCTTATTTGTCGTTAAGGTTCCCAAAAACTAGATAACAATCCATAACTACCTAATGGAAATCCACAATGAATGACCACTTAAGTTCTGAGGTGAAAGGACCAATGGGGTGGGTGTAAATATGAGCCCCATCATTAATCACTTAGTTGCAATCCTTCAAATTCTCAACCAAACATGAATCACCATGGGAGGAAATTGTGAAGTTAGTTATATTATCCAACCCTAAGAACCTAGGTCTACTTGGTGCACCAAGGGCAAAATCATTTATTAATTGGCACCTTTTATAAAGGTGGCATAAGACATCCCAATGCCAACTTTGAGTACATTGATCACAAATCCACATAGTGACAACTCTTGAAGAGTGCCCACATAACATACATTATAAGCCTACAAGAACCACCACTTAAATGGGTTGATTTTGTTATCCACATTGGGAGGATGACATGGTGCACAAATTGCACAAATGGTCCTTCAATGTCTAACCATTTTAACCTTCCAACAATAACATACCAAAAGGTAAAATCTTCCACACATGAAGAATAACATGTTGTGTAATCACATTCAAAGTAATCATTGTTGTCTGTTGTAAGTATATATAATCCCTTAGTTCAAATTTATGGATCTGAAGCCAATAACAACCTCCACAAACAATGGCATAACACAACATATCCCAATGTTGGGCCATTGCCAAATTTTCCATAACCGTGGGCATGACACATCAAAACAAAACAACTTGTTGTTCACATGCCCAAATGCACACATTATGATCATTCAAGTTGATTATTGCCAGCATTTTTTGTTTATTAAAAGTTATATTTGGATTCAAAGACAAACAATAAAAAGGATGGTGAAAAAAGTGAAAACAAAATTTATCGATTAAACCTATATTGCATAACTAGCCATGGTAGTTGTAGGTCTTAATTTTGAATATGGCCTTTCTACAATTCATATTTTTGCAAACCGCACTTCAACATTTGCACCATCCATTCAACTAACCCATTTGCTTCAAGATGGTCTCCTTAAGTATTACAATAATCAATAACTATTTTTTTTCACAACTTCAAACAAAATGGGTTGACAAAATCTTGACTCCATTGATATCACTAGAAGAAATGGTGAAAATGTTCATTTTCCATCCACATTTACAACTAAAAATATTGTAGTCATACATAATAGTCACATTTACAACTAAAATGTGGGTCCACCATTCTTGTAGTTGCATATGCAATTACAAAAACTTACAACTAAAAGGATGTGTAAGACTAATAAGGTTATAGTCACAAAATAAATTAGTTTGGACAATAGTTGCATAGTTGGTTTGGATAATAATTGTAAAAATATAATAAGAATGGATGAAAATTTAATTGTTTTTGCAACAACAATGACATTTTTTGTAGTTGAAATAATATATTTTTCCAAGTGTACAAAGGTGCCCATACCACATGATGTGGCATCTTTACTAATTCATTGAAATATTGAATTATTTTAATTTTAATTAGAGTTATGAAATATGGAACTTATGCCTCTAAAATTTAGAGTTGCTTGGAGTTGCTTTGTGGTTATTTTATCCCCTTTTCCAATGATATATAAATGCATCTCATAAATCATCAACCCTTTCAAACTAAAACATTGTTCATGATAACAAAAAATCATAAATTGCAACCTTTACATCATTTCTGGCCTATACATTTCAAAGGTAGATTATTAATTTTAAATCCTTAAATATAGACAAGTGACATGGAGATCATTCACATGGGCTTTTGTTATTTCTAATTAACCAACTTCTTCACTTGACTATCCAAACTCCATAGAATTAAGCACACACATTATAAAATAAAGAACAATTGTACATTATACTACATATCCAAAAAATAGAATTTCCGTCTTTTGCAAAAAACGCATATATCAATTTGAAATCAAAAGCTACTCCCAAAATCATTAGCCTCCATTTAAAAACCTTCAAAAAATTCACAAAGAAAATAAAATAGAATAAGAAATCCTTCAAAGGATCCCATGGAAATTAAAAGTTACATCATGGAACATCATCAATTCTTAAGTTGCCACATAAGGCTTGAGGAATTAGAAGATATTCTTTTCTGTTCAATTTACTATCTAGAAATTCTACTTCAAGGCTAGAAACAACACTGCTTGTGTCCATGTAATCATCGTATGTGTTTGCCACAACTCACCAACTTCTAGGTTTTCTACAAAGAACAACTTTCTACCATGGTGTCTTGGGCTCACTCCAAACAAACACATGCTAAACTTGTGAGGGGAAAACCAAAGGTTCATTAAATTCATATAACAAATACCTAAAATTTGCAAGAAGGAAACCAACATCATCTCTTTTGTAAGTAGGTTTTCCTCTATTGTCAATCCCATTTTTGACCTAGTGACAATGAAATAACACAATGGGTAAAATGTAAAATGTGAATTTACATATTATGAAGCTAAATTGACATATGTTTGCCAACCCTTTCAAAGGAATGAAGGTTGAGAAAGTTAAACATCCAACATGTTGCACCTAATGGTTCTAGCATGATAAGGTGAAAAAGGAGTACAATGATAAATGCGGGGTTGACATTATAAACATGCTGATATTGAAAGTAATTTGCATTTTTTGAGCTTCAAACATGTGAAACTGTAAGAGCAACCTAACCTTCCATTCACAATATTGTACCACTTTAGTTCGTCAATGCACATAAAAAGACCACAACAAAAGAGCCATCTCATGACTTCATCTTCCTCAATTATGCAAATTGTGCATCACCAACTATGGGTCATGAGTATTCCAAGCCACATCTTTGGATACATGTAAGAGAAAGTGTTACATGGCAAACAATTGTTGCAAATGACCAATTCCTCCTAGGTGAATTACATGTTTATAATAACAACACCAAATAATTTGAAGTTGCCAAAGTTTTAGGTGTGAACATTATGCAAAACTCTATTGTTACACTTCAATATGTCAATTATGTATTCAAACATTGACAAGTTGTAGTTGATCAACATGGTAAGGATCATGCTTGTTCATTGGAGGTGGTACTTTTCCACAAACAATTTTCGGAAATGTTAGGTCAAATTATTGGTTCAAAATCTTATAGGTCCTCCCATCCTTCCACCAATCCAATGAGTAATCTAATATGGTTTCACATCAGTGTTTGGTAGCACTATTTCCAATCTAGATCCTACTTTTGGTGACTATTACAATTGCACTCCATTGTACAAAGCATGCAAAAATCATATTGATCTATTCAACATTTCAATTTGTCCTTTTCTTAATTTTTTCATTTGTGATGCCAACTATTTCAAAGGCTTGTGAAACAACATTGCCCTAGACAATACATGGAATGACATTTGCAATGTTGCCACATCGACAATGTTGTCATTGGGGAGAGAGGCATTTACAAAGGCCAAGGGTATAATTACAATTGGAACTTCAGGGTGATGTTCAACATACCAAAAGTATTAATTGTAGTTGGTACACATTTGCCTAGTCACTTCACAATGGGCCCCAACCTTTCCATGCACCTTGTCCCCAAAGTGATTTACTACAAATGGCCAACACCCAAAGTCATTGTAGTGAGCATGGTGAATATTTTCACTAGCACATTTCAACCCCATATAGTTCACATCAAAGAATCACCTCAATCTTGAAGTCACATTGTGGTGCTTGTTGTTCCTTGACCTTGAGGGTTCCTAGAAATTTTTGAATGTGGAGAGGAATTATAAGTCCTTGCCATTGAATCTACACATGACAAAGAGCATTAAGAGAAGTTGACAATTGTGTGTACTGTTTTGACCCTACATGAAAGCTCATAACATATGGACATTGTTTGCAATAAGTCTGCAAAGTTTTTTATATGCATATTGTTGAGTTCTCTCACTATATCATCAATAAGTGTGCAAGAGAAAGTTTCCAGCCCTCAATGATGATACCAAGACTTCAACATGCTGGCTGATTGTGTCAACACTAGATGAAGATATGAGAAATTTTGGTTCTAATGAGTTCTGGGTTGATGTCATGATCTTAAGAATCACTATAGCATATGAACATCAACATTTTTAAACTCCATTTTCTGCTAACTTTCCAGAACCTATAAACCTGCTCTTTCTACCAAATTTGGAATATCCAGCCCATTCCACTGATGCATCCTATGTTGTCCCAGATAAGCTCTAGAACAATCCAAGGAAAAAAGTGGAGTCTACCCTTAGCATTATCTGATCATTTGGTTTGATCACAAGGGTACACAGATTTTCATAAAGAACTACAAAGCCCACTCCACTCAGTCTTCATGAGCTGCCAGATGAGGTAAATTTTCAAAACTTATATACCCTCACCAGATGCTATGAAAAGAAATTCCACCCATAAACCCTTTACCATCTGGTTGATCTCTGAGGAATGTAGTTTGGTGGTACCTGGAGACACCGGCAGATAATATGGAAAACAATATACATGCACAACCCTCATGTGCAACATCAAGAATTCCTTGCCTGACAACACCCTGTGAAGCACTGCAGCACTAGAATTCTGACACCAGATTGACTGAAAGCTGGAAGAGCAACAATCAGTGATAGCCCCTGCAAAACCCATAGATACCTCATAACTGAGACATAATCAATAGGTATCAGAGGTGAATCAAACCATTAGCTCTAGTCCAGTAGATCTTCTCATCATTGTCATCAGCAGCATCTTCATCTTCATCATCAGCTTCAATCATGGAATCCAAAACTGGAGCATGCTCCACTTTGCAAAGCCTCAGGAAATGAACTACTAAACATCCTTACCATGAATTGGAAGACCTCAAAACAAGCTCCAAGAAACACCAAAAATCTCAATGGAGACATTAGCTTTAGCCGATCCAGCTTCTCATCATGATCATCAGCATCAGAGCATCATCAGCATCAGTCTCTAGCTTTGAAGCGAAAATTGGAGCATGTTCCAGTTTGCAAAACCTCAGGAAATGGACTAGTAGGCATGCCTACCATGGATGGGAAGACCTCAAAACAAGCTCCCAAGAAGAAGAAAAACCAAAAATGTGAATGGCAAAACAACAAATAGCTCTAGTCAAATCCAGCTTCTCGGCTTCTGATCATCATCAGCATCGTCATCAGCATCATAACCAAAACCCCTCACTCAAACCAAAACTGCACTGTAAACACAATTGTAAGAGATTTGCAAAACTTCACTCTCAATAATGTGTTTGTACCCCATTTTTCCTTCTTCCACAAAGTTCAACATACACAACAACAACTGCAGACCATGCTTCACAGTCTCAGCAAGGGACGGATGGATCCTTTGTCAGAAGCTCCATAAGTACATCACCAACCCTAAGAAGAAGAAGCAGAATGATTTCTTCTCTTGTGAAATCAGTTGCTTCCTACAGATTTCTTCTGTGTAGGATTTCCCTCTATTTGATCAGTCGCGACAGATGTTTTCTTCTTCGGTATGCAATTCTCGAAACTCCTTCAAAAGGCCGTCTTTCTTCTTCTTCTTGCGGCCATCATCTTGTCGGACATGGTAGCCGGGATTGAAGGGTTCCCGCATCGGTCGTCGTCGTTGAGGCAAGAATCCGCGACATGGTGGATGAAATGTCGTAGCTTTCAAACGGATGTCCCGCTGATGCGAGCAAGCAAAATCGTGAAGAATCGTTGTTGTTTGTTGTCGTTGTTTCACCGGACGTCGTCTTCTTCTTCTTCTTCGTCGCAGTGAAGTAGTACGCATCTTCCGACCATAGCCAGGGAGCTTCGGTGCTGTTCCGATCTTCGTTTTCTTCTCGCCAAGGCGCTCTCCTTCTCGTAACTGCTTCTGCTTTGGTAAAAACAACGGCCTCTGTCTTTTTCCTTTTCTGTCAACTTCTTTGTTCCCTTTGCTGCCGCCGCTGCTGTCTGTCTCCTTCTCTATCTCTGTGTCTCTGGTCTTGTGGTACTGTGATCCGCTGTATGAAATTTCAAGAGTATTGTTTCTTGGAGCTTGTTTTCTGCATTTCAGTCTCCACATGATTCTTTGCATTTGTGTGCTTGACTTCGTCTCTGGAAGTCTCAGAAGAGCAGAGTTTTTTCTCTATGAGTCTCTATGAGACTCTGAGATGTGTGTGTTTTTATTTGGGGGTCCATATATTTGTATACTGATCTGGTTTCTTCGAGTTCCAAATGGTGACCCGAGATGCTCTTCGGATTGCCTGAGGAGTAGATAAATATCTTCTTCTTCTTCTTCTTCTTCTTCTTCACAAAGCTCTTTTGCAATTCCTCCAGGGTTTAGGTTTTACCATATCCTGTTTTTCCTGTCCGTTTTTCTTCATGCTACGTGCTTGCAAAAGAATATGTGCTTTCCTCTATTGGGAGGTACAAGAGGTAAAACTCTGCCAGAATTCCAGAAGAAAAATTTCCAGAAGAATTTGAGCTCCACTTATTTGACTAGCTTCCAAACCCTGGAAACTTAGATGTCTTCAACTCCAGGGATTGCCAAAGAAACCCTAAGCCATGTGTGTCTCCAGGGAACTCTGACATAGTTGTATAAAGAAGTAATGCTAGGGTAGTGAAACTCAGAAAGACTGATCTTTCAATGGCATCAGAAAGAAATTCTAGAACCTCCGCTCTGCCATTCCTTGTTCTTGTGTCACATGTGCTCTTCGCCTCTCAGCTGATGAATCATTGCCCAGTTTGAGCTTTTTTTCTTCTCCAACATCCCAAGTCTAGGTCTGATTTTTCATTCTTCTTTGGAAACTTTTGGGCTTGTTATAATGTTGCTGAATTATGCAATATTGAACTTTGTGATGGGAGCAGGATTGGAAGATTTCTTCTATGGTATGCAGTTGGTGGGTTGAGAACAGTGATGGAGCGACCCAGTGATACACCACCAATGTGGTGCAATCCTCAGACACTCCACAGAGATTTCGATGACCAGGCAACAGCACTGGAATCTGAGGTTTGTGTCTGTGAGCATACAGTTGAATTCAACTGTTGCATTGCTGCTTTATCTCCAATAACTGATGTGGAGGGCTGATCCAGACTGAGGCTGGAGTGTCTGTTTGGAATAGTACTTTTAGCAATTGCCTGCAAGAAACTTCTCACATGCAGAGAGCTATGGTCCTTGAAGTGAGCATGAAATACTCTTCTTAACATTTTGTGAACGTGTGACCTTTTTGGAGACTTTCTTGGGATGGTTTCCTTGTCAAGTAGGATTTCTGTTTGCTTTTCACTGGCACTTAAGTGTTCAGAAGCATCTGGTTGGGAAGAGAGCAGTATAAATGATAGCATTGGCAGCTCTGACATTAATGTGGGTTTTGCAGGTTTTTGACCTTCACAGCACTATTGACCCCAGCCACATTATTCATCTCATACGGCAGCTCCTGCCTGCAACAGGAAAACACGTCCACTCATGTTCTGCTGAAGTGACTAGAAACAATGACTGTTCCAACCCAGCAGAGGACTCTAAATGTAAAGTAGACATCATTGTCCAAAATGTGACTGGGTCTGTGGATGGCCAGCTTAAGCATGATTCTCTTTCTGCATCTGATGTGGAGGATGAGGAAAGAGTCAGGAGAATAAAAGAGGAAGGTGTAAATTCTGATTCTGCTGTCTTGGGAAACAGCTTGCAATCAGCTGCAAGATCCCCAGAAGTTAGTTTGACAAATGCAATTGCTGTTGGGAATGGAAAAGATGAGGATTATGAAGATAAAGTTGAAAAGTCCAAGCATGAAGACACAGAAGAAAAAACTGAATATGAAGATTCAAGAGAAGAAGCTGGTTGTGTGCTTTGGGACCTTGCTGCAAACCAAATACACGCAGATTTCCTGGTGAGTGCATCAAGAACCAATCCTGAGATTCTTAGACAAGGACATCAGGGTTCCAGCAGCCACTTTCCAATTGAATGAAGGCTATATGCAGCACGGTTTGTTGCTACCGAATTCATGATTGCTGAAATATTGTAGTCATTGTTTCTCCAAAGTCCTGGAAAAAGAAACATGTTCTCCTATGCCATACATAAAGCAAGATAAATTTCAGAAGAAATTAAATCTTCTTTGAACTTTTCAAAAGCTTAGAGCAAGATAGTCCAAGAAGCTCAGATCTTTAGAGAGTGTGCTTTTTGGTACTGTAGCTTTACTTCCAACCAGAGGGGAGAGATTGCATTAATCTGTGGCTAGCTGTTTGTAAGCTCATCTGGGTGCACTGCAAATTTCATCTCTGATTTTGCTCAGCTATTTGGACAATAGTTTGGAATTTGCAGCCAAATGTGGTACTCTAATCTTCTTGTGACAAGATGTCCACATGCATGGTATTGTACTGTACTACCTGTGCTCTGAGTCACACCAGTATCACACAATGGATTCTCCCAAAGAGTCATCATGTACACTGGCAAATGAGCATAGTCAATATAAGGTCCAGTGGATTTTGAATTTGAGAGATTGAACCTCTGAAAGATAATTCATTCTTAGAACAAAGATGATCAAGCCTGAGTTTAAAGTGCTGGAGATCACATCTTGATCAAAAGCTGCAGCCAAGTGCTCAAAATTTCCCAAGATTGGTTCATGCAGATTTTATTGCTGATTAAGCTTTTTTTCTTTTTCACGTGGAATGATCTTAGAAGGTCGGAGCGCATGTGGATAGCCTCCATAACTCAATCTGGGTCCAACACTTACTCCGGGTCGAGTGGCTTTGAGGCACTGATTCATGGATGTCCTGTGTTTCAGAGCGGGATGGCTAATCCCTTAGAACACTCTTATTGATTTGCTTTCAGGCAGTACTGCCATCCCAGGTTCCATATGACTTTCAGGTTTTTCTGGAATTTTACATAGCTCTTTCCACTATTCCTTGTAGGTGCATATGGTTTGCACATTGAGGCTCTTCAATTTGTCTGCTTAGTTTTCTTCCTTTTGGTCTTGACTTGCCTCACATTGATGAGACAAACATGGAATGGACAGGTCGAAAATCAGATAATAGATGTATTGTTGGAACTTCTTCGAACAGCACAGTCTGACCGCATGAGGGTGAGCACTGAAACTCCTTGGTACTACTGTTGATCATCGATCCCTCCTTTTTTCATTTCTTGTCTTCATGCATGGAGCCTAGACTTTGTACTAGATGATTGATACCTCGAGAGTCTATATTTTGCAGGAGATATGCTTGGGTATACTTGGAAATTTGGCATGTCATGCTAAACCAGAGAAGATCATGGTGGAAACCGAGGGCTTTGTTTCGATGGTTGTGAAGCAGCTTTTTGTCAATGATGCTCCCAGTCTCTCTGAAGCTTGCAGGTGCCAGAGCTGACCTTTAGTTACATGGGTCTCATGCTGAACAGGGTGCTGTGCCTCACATATGTTGTGAAATGACTGCCACTAGCCACTGCTGTTCACTTCTGTTCCATTTTGCCTTGTACCTTTATACTGAACTGTTTGAATGTATTTATTCTACATGAAAAACTCTTTGTTAAGGTCATAAAAACCTCCAAAGATCCTTTGGGCCTTGGCTTATTGTGGCAATTGTAGATTGCTGAGTGCAGGTCTCCACAGTGAAGTTGTGAGTGCTTGGGTCATGGCCTTGAAAGGAGAAGAAGTCATGAAGCGCATCCTGTGGATGGTAGCCAACACCATGAATTCCCAGCTTCTAGAAAAGGTCTGTTGATGGCTTGATATTGCACATATTTGATGTAGTCATGAGATCTACTACTATCTATTGTGGAAATCTCATACTGCTCAGTTCACATATCCACACTGAGAGGAGGTGAAGCTCAGATGCTGTTTCCTACCTTCTGGAGTTGCAGAGTACAGAATTGTTGCTGGCGATGGTGGACAGCCGAATTGATGCTGCTTCAGGCTTTCTACCAACATTGCTGCGCTTGGGCCTGCTGGACCTTTTGACAGACCTCCTAGCTTGTGAAGTCACAGCCATCAACGAGGGCACATCTTCTTGCGGGTATGAAATTTTTCTTGCATGTCACAGACACAGAAAGGTATTTCTATTTGAAGCAAGGGCGTTCTTGTATTTCATGACAATCAGAGTGCAATCAATGTGTTTTCTAACTCAGCTTGCGCATTGATAACCTTCTAATCTCGTTTTTCTTTGTTGCAGGGATACAGTATTGGACATTGTCTTACAGATAGCCGAAGTTCTCTCTCTTGTAGATGATGTTGCCTTGCAGCTTGCAGCCAATCGGAAGCTCTTTTCTCTCGCTTGTCAGGTTGTCCGGCTTTCATCCAAAGATGAGGTCAGCAGCAACAGTAACTTCATCTTGTGATCAGTTGGGGTTTGTCATTCTTGTTGTACAGATGAGGTCATTTGACCTTGTAATCATGAGTCTTGGTGAGGTGAAGGGCTTAGAGGAATTGATTATCAGTGCTCTCAGTCACCTTCAGTCTGAGATGCACTCCTCAATAATTTATCAAGTGCAGTACATGCTCTGGGATCTTAAGCCAGGTTATGAAGATCCTACAGAATTTTTTTGAGGTTGCATTTTCTAGTTTGCAACATGATGGCAAGAAAAGATGAAGGAGGACTATAATTCAATTCTCTGCATCAAGTTGTCTACATATTCAACACTTCATGTCAGATGAACCCCACCCTAGAATGACAAAACTCTTTTCCATTACATTAAATGTGCAGATTGGACCATCGGGAATAACTGCAACAGTGTTGATAGCTAACTTGCTGATGGAAGAAGCACACCTCATACATGAGGTTTCACATGGTGAGTTATTTTCTTGCTTCCTAGGAACTTGAGTTGAATTTGTCTGCCAGTGAGGTATGCAAGAGTTCTTTTCTTTCTACCACTTAAATATTTTTTCCTGGATTGTGTTTGACCTGAGTATTTGTTTCTTCAATCCAAAAGATGAGCTTTTGTTTTAAGACGTTAGAGTAATATCATGAGCCTGCCTTCCAGTGTTAAATCTTTTGACAGTTGTGAAGTGGGATGCAAGCAAAGACAGGTTTCAAGGCTCCTGAGCTCTTTTGGATTTTTATCATGGGTTTTACTTTGGTTATTCCCAAGTATAATGTGCAATCTTCAAGCTGTGGCTGCACAATAGGATGAACATGCTTGACAACATTCATGTGTTGGTATGCAGATGAAATTCTAGTCAATCATTTGCTCACTCTGGTGCCCTCATTGGGTGATGACTCTGGAGCTCGGAATGCTCTTTGGAGTATTCTTGGAAGAATTTTCAGGTGTCTTGTTGCCACCAAGAATGAGCCACATTGTAGCAGTATGATTGCTGTGTTGACCGACAGTTGTAGCCTCTTGCTGGATGACCTTGATGATCACCAAGAAGATGATATTCGAGAAGATGAAGGTGGAGCTTTGCCAGGAAGCCATACAATGGCTAACAATAGCCGAGGCCTTCAGGCCAAGCTTACTACTGTATCCTATTTATGTTTTCTTAAAAGGACAAAGAAGCAAAGTCTAGCAGTTCATCCATCTCTTGTAAGTGTTGAAGACAACATTTGCTAGACATCAGAATACCCTTTCAGTTTGCCTGCTTGCATGATCCAGTTTGCACTACTGTTCCCTTGACGAAACTTTGTGGCAGGTCTCCAATATGGCACAGATAATGGAAGAGTGGGCTGCAGTGGTAACACAAAACACAGTGAACCATGATGCGCCATCAGTTGAAATGGTGCAAAATGCTTACATCTCCCTTAGGAAGCATGTTACTACCAATGGCACAATGCCAGAGTTTGAGAAGCCGCCTTGTGAAAATGGCAGCTTGCACAGCGGATAATACAGGTGTGAATCTTGTCATAGGTTCATTTGAATTCAAGTGCCTCACATTTATAGTGACATGCTCATACAGAATTGGCTTTTGGTAGAGAGAGCAGAATGTGCAAAAGCTGCAGCTCTTCTAATGAACATTTGTAAGCTTGTCCCTGAAAAAGAATTTCCACAATGAAATTCATCCTGACTGTCCACTAATTCTGAATGCATGCGTCTTCCGATTCTTGAAGAAGTCAGTGTTCTCTATTGGATTGGTTATAGTAAATCCATCTTCAGAAATCATTGTACCATTAAGGTTGTGTATGTCAGTGTTGGGTGATTATTAGAAATGGCATGGAATACCCAGCAGTTCTCAGGGTGGTTCTTTACTGTATTATGTGATCATGGTTGTCATGTGATATAGCATTGGTAGTTTACAAGATATACGAGAAGAACTTTGCCTCTCCAATAAAATTGGCTAAATTTAATCATGCAAATGTGATGCCAATGTAATTGACAAACAATATTATGATCTAGAATGTAAATGTGCTGTCAAGTTATTTCTTTATAAGATTTTTAGGATTTGAGCATTTTGATAACTGGAGGAAGTTGAAAGAAATTTTGCAAGATTTTTGCAAATCAAATTACCCATCATATTGCATGGAATGCATCTTGTTGAACATCTTTTTTTGTCCCTTTGAAAGTTCAACCTTGGTTAATGAATTTTGAATACCTCAGTTATATATACCTATTCCTATTGACAATGGTTGAATTTTCAAACATATGAAATAAAAATTGATTTTTTATTTTTATTTCAACAAATTAAGCATTGTAAACCCCTAAAAAAATCAGAATTTGAAATCTGAAATTTCATGTTTTTTTAATTAGTTTGATTTGAAAATCTTAATATTTCATTGTGATTGGATCATTCAATTTAATAATCTTTTAATGACTTGCCAAGATTCAAAATGACACATAAGTTAAAGTATGTGATGCACTAATCTTTCCAAATTCGATCAAGGGAAATATTATTGTCCAACTTTAAGTCACCTATTAAAATACTTGGCCTTTGTACTATTGTGCACTATTATTGGCAATCAATTTATCATTTTTTTAAAAAATTAAATTCTCTTTGAATGAAAATATTGAGTGACATTGCATGCAACTTGAATTCAATTCAATTCAAAAAAAAAAATTGAATTCAGATACATTTAATATAATTTGAATTTACCTAAATCCAATCAAACAATTGGACTAAAATTCAATTGAAAAAAAATGGGACAAAAAAATTGGTGGATAAAGTATTCAAAATATTCTTGTAAATATGGCATTGCAACCAAAAAAAAACTTTAAGAAGACATAGATCCAAAAAGATGCCTTCAATGCATTTTTACTTGGGAATGGGCTAAATAGATTCTAGTTTGGAATTGTGTGAGTAGCAACTTATGAAATCTAAAGTTGTCTTCCCTAAACCAACTTTGATGAAACCATAGTTAAAATTTTGATAATGCTTAATAATGTTTTATAGTTGAATTTAAAATGAAGTAATGTAATCAAGTTTTTTTTTAATATGAAGTTTATTTGAGTTAAATGTGTTGAATATATTTCATAATTCTCTTCCTAGTTCCAATTCATGAAAAATTAATCCACTTGACAATTTGTTTATGCAGTAGGAAGTCCATTCATGGGATTAGCACCATTCACATTTTTAAACATTATTGATATAAAGTATTTACCCAACTTCTAAAGTGACTTAATGTACATCAATAATTCATCATGTTAGTTCAAAAAATTATTACTCTTATTTAAAACAAAGTGAAACAAGAAATTTGAATCTTTGCAATATTTGTTCATGTACACATTAAAAAAAGTGATACATCAAATATTGGATTGATAATTGATGACCCCCTATCCCCCTTAGAAATAACTCATGGTGAACTTTTCATCACATTGGTATGTGACACCAACATTGCTACAAGGCAACTAGATTCGCACATAATTGGGTGGAAAATGTTTATCAACTACCAATTTTTTAAATTAATGTTTTCACAAATCAATGGTTGTGCATATTGATGGACATCAATGATGATGCAATCCCACAATTTTGAGGTCTTCATTAGTTTTCAATATTCCCTTTGGAAGGAACCGTTTGAGTTTTGATGCATGTTCACAAAGGATTCTTTGTCGTTCCCTTTCAATTATAACTTGATCTTGTGCAGCTTCTGCTTCTTGTCTTTGCTTTTCATGTCTTGCATCATGAAGCTACAATATATGACCAACATTAATGAATATTGTTAGTTCATTCCCTTACTTTTAGTTCAACTTGCCCATTCAAATTAAGATATAAACATATAAAACACATCCAACTAATACATGACAATGTCATTAAGAAAAAAAAATTAATTTGTAAGCATGAAATATTAATAATGGGATTTTTGAACATTCAAGGTTTACATTAGTATTAAACAAAATATCAATGATCAATAAAGTAAAGAATTGTAAAATCCATATTCTTCTTTTGCTTGAGGATAAAATTCAAGGTATCAATATATCATACTTGTTTAACTTTTGATTTTTCATGGATTGACTTTAACCATTTAGAAGTCATAGAATTCAACTCACTTGAGCCTCAAATGTCGCCTTTTTAGCATCAAATATTCCTTGTATTTCTTGTTTGTATTCCTCTTTTTGTAGATGTTGTTTTTGTCTTTGGATGTGTTCTTGTTTATGTTCCTACATGCATATATTAATTGATGTTTTAAAAAATTAGGTTTGTTTTTTGTAGAGCTCAAAGTTTATTTACCCCAATGGATATTGAATGTTATATTTTGACATGCAAGCATTTAGATACAACATGGCATCTAGATTTTGAGTTTTATATTTTCAAAGTTAAACATTGAATACAAAAATCAACTATGATTTGATATTTAAATTTGCATGTAGAAAACTCAAGTGTAATTTTTTTAGTTATCTAAAAATGTTCTTATCACTTTGAATGTAAAATAATCTTTTCAATCCAAAACTACAAAAAATTTGATATGATAAATGACATTTCCAAATTACATATGATGGTGTATGTTTTAATATGTTAAAAATATCATAGAGTTAGATTTAGCACCAAGATGAATTTCAAATACCTCAGCAAGTTTTTCCATCATAAGTTTGTGTATATGTAGTCGTTCTTGTCTTTCTACTTCACGACGTTTTTCCTTTAATTCAAAGTATGCTTCACTTGCTAATCGCATGTTTTCTTTCATGTGTTCCCTCTACATTTTACAACAATTTTGAAACATGTAAACATGTCGCATGTGTTTGTTAAATCACCAAATGAAAAATGCATGTAAATTTGATCAATTTTGTCAATAATATAAAGTTGAAATGAAATTTGATTGTAATGTTTAAGTTTGTGGTCATACTTGCACTCGCATGTCTTCTTTTTTCTTTTCAAGTAAGACTTCTTTTTCTTCAAAGTACAAATCATTCAAAGTTCTTTCCATGTCCTCCTTTGCTTGTTGGACTCCTTGAGTACTCTTGGCAATCTTAGCCCAAATCCTAGTTCTCATGCAATGCATATATGGATAATGCATTCCAAGTTAATAAAGATTTTTAAATAACTCTATGTTAGGTAGCTACTCAAATTGTGATAGTTGCATGAACTAAAAATATTGAAATGTAGTAAAATAACTAGAAACAAGTAATGGTCAACATTGTATAATATATCTAAATTTGAGAATTTTCACAACAATACAAAAGCTTGGCATATATGACTTGTAAAAAGTTGTTATTAAAAGCTATCAAAACAAAAAATAACATGTACTTTGCTGTCTCTTCTTTCTTGAGTTGTTCTTGAGCTTTCTTGTTAGCTTCTCGCTTGTCTAACATTTTTTGATAGTTGAAATTTTCTTCTTCTTGTTGTTTTGTTTCCAATGCCTTATCCACACCAATATGAATTCAATTTAATATCATAACATGTTATTTCATAGTATGAGAGAAGTCACATGTAAAAAAATACCATGAAGCACAAATGTCAATACTTAACACATTTAAAAAATAATTCAATCAAAATCTATTGTTAAAAAATGGTTGAAGTTTTTAAACCTTTTGTTGAACCTTTCAAATGTGGAAAACATTTAACATTCAATAATCCACAACATTTATTGTTGATTTTAGATTAGTAGTTAACATAGTGAATTCAATAAAATTAAGTCAATTATCATGACTAAAACTAATAATCTTTAATAATGGTTAAAGTCCTAACCATGAATTTTAGTTTCATTTTACCTATATTGTATGATATTTCAATTTACAAATATCACACCCATTATTTGAGTCTTATTATCAATACACAAATGCATACATTTTGTTGTTAGAATCATGTCAATCCACCCATGTTGATTAATACTAATTTATGAATTATAAAAAAACAACATACTTTTTGTATAATTGAATTAGCTCGCTCCTTCAAACATTTGTCCATGTAGACTTTCTCTCTTGCATCTTTTGCTCTACAAGAAAATATAAAACTAATGTCATGGACATGAACCAATGAAGACACATTACATGAATTTGTCTTATCATTTCAACACACATTTGTTTATATTAATTGAATGGAATCCAAATTTGAATAAAACGTCCAATATATTAATTTTCATTCATGGACCTTACATGTAAAACAAAGGTTCTCATGCAATGTGGTGGTGAAACATGAGTAAAATTGTGGATTATGTTACCTTTTATTGTCATATTCCAATTTTTCTTCAATTTTGTTATTTTCTTTAATCTGTAAAACACAAGATAATTTAATTAATGTATTGATGTATGTTTCTACCCTATTAAAAATTATCAATAAATGATGTCATCGCTTACATGTTAATAAATTACAATGAAGGTTTTTTTAAGTTTTAAATATAAGTTCCTTAAAGCAAAACATGAAAACCCTTTCCTTTGGTGTAGATGGATGCCTCATGTCCTTTTAAACGTGAATTCCATTTTTTTTGGGATGTTATTACATTGGGACTCCACCCATTTTAGGACTAATTTCAACCTTGGGGGTGCTCAAATTTTGAATTTTGAATAGATACAATGTTTCAAACATTATAAGGAAATTACAAGGGATGATTTTTTGGGGGCATGCAATTTCAATTTTGGAATTCAAGTATTATCCTAATTAATCCAACATCATAATTGGAATATTTCAATAGTGAGTGTCACCGCTCAAAATATTATACCTTTTCAAGTTCAATTCTTTCATGTATGCAACGTTTGTCAATCTCTCTTTGTTTCAAATCAATTTTCTCTTGCATTTGTTTGTCCAATAAATCTCTGGCTATGATCTACAACATCTCAATCAAACAAATTCATATTTATAAACATGAAAATTCGAACATCTTGAGTGTGTTTTTCACATGGGAAGATGTGTAATTTGTAGATATTCATAGTTGAAAAAATAAATCCCATAATATTTTAAAAGTGGCATTGAACAAAATTATATGTCATATGTGTGTTTTTTTGGAATGAATTATTACACGGGAATATCATTCATGATTAATTATTCACATTTGTGAAAAAACATAACTTACGGTATCATCACGAAGCTTATTAGCTTTGATTTTATCAAGCATCTTTGATTTTGCTATACTTTGTTCTTGCATTGTATGAAATGCAGCATTCCGTGCTGCATCTTCCAATTGAGATAGTCTTTTTTCCTCCAACTAAGTCACACAAACATAACATTTCTTCTTTTTAGTAGTTTGGATGAAATTAAATCACAACAACATTTATAATTTATTTATATTTCACCTTCACTTTTGAATGGGAAAGATTAAGACAAATTATATGAATGTAAAAAAATGGAAATCACAATGTCAATTAACAAGTCATGTAATTCAATATAAATGCACATTTTGATGTATTTACTCACAACCTATTGACATAATGTGTGCAATTAGTACTTTAAAAATTTAAGTATAGTTTTGAAATTTTGCCATTATTTGAAAGTTCATGTTCAAGATGGAATAGCCATTAAAGAAGCATATAATGACATTAAAGGTCTTCTAATTCTAAATAGTAAGTCAACTATGTTTTTAAATAATGGTTAAACATATTCACATACTATTGCATGGTTATGTAACACTAAAGTTCCAAGTGCTTGATAAAAAAAAAGGTGAATGGTTATACTTGTTGGTGTCGTTCTTTATTCACTTCTGCAAGTTGGATTTTTTTTTGAAGGATGCGAAGCTCTGGATTAGTTTCTTTTAGATGATCAAGCCTTCGTGTTTCTTGTTCTTTTTGCATGTCTACTTTGTTTGTTTCTTCTACCATCCGAAGATGTTCTTCTCGAGTCTATGATGTAACATGTAGGTATGGATAGGGCCAATGGTTGTTATTATCACCCAAAATCAAGTCCAAAATCAAGTGACCTAAAGTTTAAACTATGCACATGTTACTTGGAAGGGATAAAAATTGAAGCTAAGACAAATCTACTTAAGGTTGGGTATTGTAAAATAAATTTAGATTTGTTAGAACTTTTGAAAGCAAATATATGTACATGTATATAAAGGTGCATTCACACTGGGTGTTAAGGATTATAGTATTAAGCCCCCTAACACCAAGCTATTCATTTAGGACCTAAACCTATTCACCAAGAAGATTTTATGTTAACATTCATTTAACATTAACCAATCACCCATTTAACATTAGGTGTGAATGCACCTTAATATCAATAAGACCACATTAAGTTAGACACCAAAATAAAGTCTATAATGTAGTTTATTTTATCTCAATTTGAACTAAAAATTTATTTGATATGGGTATTATGAATTATTTTAAAATATGATGCAATAATGGATATGACAAACCAATGCCAAGAATTTTCTTGCTCGATCTTTCTCTTCCAACTTTTTAAAGGTTGCCATATCTTCTGCAAATTCATCTGCCTTTTCAACACAAGTTCATTGTTTGTTTGTAATACATAGTTCCAACTAACTTTGCCATAATATATATAATGTAATTAAACCCAAATTGATACTTTACAACTTTTCTATCATGGAAGGTTTGTGAATCCATGAAAACATTCTTTATTAATTGATTTATCAATTAATCAATTTTATCGTGTCATGATGGGCAAATTAAAATTTGACATGTTTAGATTTGCACGTTACAAAATATGATTTAGTACCAAACCTCTCGTTGTAAACGACCACCTTCAGTTCGTTCTAGGAAATGATTACCCAAATTTGCCAATTTATCTTCTCTTAAATACCTGAAATTTGTTATGCATGGTAATCAAACAAAATAATATATGTTTTTTTCCCAATGTAATATCATTCGAATGTTGAAGTAAATTATCCTTTTTATTTTTCACAATTCACCCATAAAACAACCAAATATGTGTTATAACAAATATTGTTTCAAAAAATCAATCTATTGACTATGAAGCTTAATGTCCAAGAATTGATATTCAAATCTAAAGCCCAATAGTTTTTTGAATTTTACACGTGGGAAACTTTTATGAATGTGTATTCTTTTCCAAATGAATCAAAACTTTGTGCATGATTTTCATTGAGTAACATTTGAACTTTTGATCAAATGAAGTTTTCATAAATGGTATCACATGTATTTTCACATGTCCATTAACATAATGCACCACGAGCACACAAGAGCTACAAATATACATACCCATTCAAGAATGTTCTTTGATAATCATAAATTTTTGCTTTTTCCACGAGCACATCTTGATGTCTCATCCCTTTAATAAAAAATAGATATAAGAAATTAGAACCCCTATTTATGGTAATAAGAAAATTAGGTCTTGTACTTCTATTGAAACATAACACTTTTGACCACAAATCATGATTTTTTTTGTGTATTTATTATCCTTTTGATATGACATGACATTAATGTTATTTATTTTCAAATTAAAAAAAATTATCAAATGATCTTAAATTTGTACCTAAATGGAAATGATACAAATTTCATAGAATATGGATCATCATTTTTGTATCAAATTCATTATACATTATGAGTGTCTTAGTTATTGCATTTATAGTTGATCCTTCCATTTATTGAAGAAATAACATCTTATATTATAGTCCAAGTGATTATTAGTAGGTGTATGTTTCTAAATGTTTGCAAGTTGATGATTTTAAATGAATTGATTTGACATTAATCTAACATACCTGCATATGACTTTTTGGCGTGGAGGTATGCCTGTGAATTCACATGAAACAAATAATTTAGTTTTGTAAACATTCATTTGACAATTGTCAACAAAATAACATTTTCAAATTTCCCTTCATAAAGGTTTGAGGCTACAACTTGGGTGGTGCAAATATAAGGTCCACACAATTGAAATATGTCTACTAATGGTGTCCATATAATGCAATTACCATTAATGTGATTTTTTTCAATGTTTTTTGGGGTCAAAACAATAACTATATGTGAAAAAATCAATTTCACAATTTAAATCATACATGGGTGTTGAATGCTATTTATGTTTGTGTCCATTATTATCATTAGGGTTGACATTGACCAATTTATGAGAAGCTCATCCTTCAGATAGTTTAGGTAAAATCTAAAATGTTAAAACCATGCAAGCTTTTCAACAATTTTCATTTGGTTTGATGAAAGTTTCATATTGAGTAGGGTACCATTTTGTCGATTTTGAATATATTCTCAAATGATTGCAATGTGCATGATAATTTCCTTCAAGAATTTACAATCAAATCCTTCTTTTGAAGCAATTGCTTAGTCCAAATGTGAATAATCTAGTCAACAAAATCTTGTAAAACTTGAGGCACAAAAACAAACAAAATAATCTAAAACACTAGTTTATGTGAAGCATTTTGCAAATACTTTTAATACAACATTCCAAAACCATCATGGTAATAAAAGTACACACGCCAAGCAATTCAAAAGTTCTTGATTAAGAATAACATTGTGATTGAAATCTCCACCCCACCACCTCCTCAATAAAGGGAGAATGGAAAACCAACAACAAGAACTTGGTTGATTTAGAAAAACCAAAAATGATGTGGAAATGTTGAGAGGTTTGTTGACCTCCACCAAAGGGTTAGAAAAAAAATTGAATTTTATTTTTGAAAATGGTTGCACACACAATGCCACCCAAAACAAAGATCCTTGGAGATTTCCTAGAGATGGGTCTAGTGAAAGGGGGTAGGAGGATTTGGTAGACATTGGATGAATGAAATGGTTTCACCATCTTTGATTACTTCCAAGAAGGCTATGATTGTGGCAAGCAAGAAACAAATAAAATGACAATAGGTAATGGGAAATGTGCAAAGTTTGTGGAACATGGGTTAAAGATGACAAAATTGGGGAAAATAATTCATATGTGTTATGGAAGTTGTGTTTTCCACTAGAAGAAATTTGGAAATAAAAAACTATAATTTTAGTTGCAAAAGATAAAATTTTAGTCACAACAAACACATGCGACTATAAATCATGCAATTGTTTTGGACAAGTGACAAAAGACAACCAATCACAAAAAAAAGTCTACGTGGCATGTATAGTCACACTAGTAATTGCATATCACTTTCAACTATAGGGATGTTTCATCCATTGACTAGTCATAGGATTATGTGACTACATATACGACTACATAAATTATTGGGCAACATTAAAAAATAATTAAATTTAAATGATGTAATATAATTTGTTAAATCACATAAATATAATAAATTATTTGGA
>Ga0209208_10003557_pt1 | contig 22297 bp, 21 predicted proteins | sample S1TSphfallax_3_FD_187694 | JGI IMG/M metagenome (GOLD analysis project Ga0209208, IMG submission 187694) | Host-associated microbial communities from peat moss isolated from Minnesota, USA - S1T2_Fd - Sphagnum fallax MG (SPAdes) (version 2) | ecosystem: Host-associated > Plants > Peat moss >...
AGGTGAAAAGGATTGTTGGGTGCATCATGTCAAGCTCTGTTCATTGTCTGCCATTTTTCTGCCAGTGTACTAGACCAATGCTCAGAACTTGGAAGGGATGTGGCGGAGGGTAGGACGTGAGAAAAGTACCACGAAAGAAGCCATGGCCCTTCTTCAAGAGGTTTGTGTCAAAGTCATTTGTACCTTTCTTCTTCCCGTGATGGTTCTTTCCCCTCTTACATCTATCCTCTATGCTTCTGGTCTTGAATTGTGCAACTAAAGGCTCTACTCTGTAATGTTGAGCTCAGCAGTTTCATGAGAAATGAATGCTGGAAAAGGCAATTGGTTGCATTGATCACTGCACATCATAAGAACAACAGAAGAGATGATTGCTGATCTTTCCCTGGGATTCTTGGATCTCCTTCTTCATCACTAGTGAGTGGAGCTCTTATAGCTGTCTCATTTGCTTGGTCTGATGGATTCATGTGGAAATCTTCTCATTGGACATTGATAGATCAGTGTAGTGAACACATTTAAATTCTTGAGCTCTAACTTGAGACTTCTTTCTGTACAGTACATGGAATTATCCAAGGGCGGAGGACCATTGAAGATCACTGATGGTAAATCTATCAGCAATTGCACAGGTGGTTGTAAGAATACTGGGAAGCGGATGAAGACTGAAGCTTTCAGAGGATCACAAAATCTTGAAGAAGACCTACCAGACCCTGACACAGTTGAAAGGGAGTCTGAGGCAACCAATGCATTTGAAATGCAAAAACAGGATCACAAGGTTGAAGAGACTGAGAAATTGGGGAGGGCAGAAGCACCAGATAAGGATGGAATTGCTGCAATTCCAGTGACAGTTTCTAAAGATGATCAAGATAGAAAAGACTTTGAGAACTTGGAGGAAAGTGGAAGGAAGCCTGAAACATACAGTTGTGGAGAAGATCAAGACCTGACAAAAGGCTTGCCAGAGTTTTCCCTCGTGAAGTTAGCAAGAATGGGTATGGTGTACTTGTCAGTATCCGGTAGGACATCAAGGGATATGGTGACAGTTCTGTCAAGTCTTCTGGCAGATATCCATGGAGGACTGAGAAAATCTCCACAGTAGGTACCACTTTGTGTTCCTGAAAAATTCTAGTGTGCTCATGAGGGCCAGGCCATGAAAGATCAGAGAGTACAATTGTTTACATTGGATAGGTAATGAATTTGCCTAACCTTGGAGGTGGCAGTCCTGTTCTCCTTTTGTTTCTGTACTGGTCACATCATGTGACCCTTCATTGCTGAGAGGTTTTAAGGTGTTTTTACTGTACAGAACATGTAGTACAATTTCATTCACCTTTTGTGGATATTCTTCAAGATTTTGACCTCCTCTGTGAGCAACATTGCATCTTGGATTCCATCCATAGGAGCTGAGATTTCTGTAGATATTAGTGACTGGAGTTCTGAAGTAGGTTTGTCATCTCATTGCTGCAGATGGTGCCATCGAATTTTTCCTGTACAAGCAACTTGCTCATTGACAAAAGGTGATTTGTGTGCTGTTGTCATGCAATTGGTAAAAGACTACTTGGGAAATCGTAAGACCAACACTGATCAGCCTCTCAAGGTAACTGCGGTGCTGTTTTATTTTTGGTACTTAAGCTTTGCTGTTTCAAATACCCATCAGACAAGAAGGCCATATGGACCAAACAAATCATTTATAGAAATTTTACAATTTGTTTGTGGCTTCTAGGTCTTCTGGTAGTGCCTGCTCTAGGTTGATCCATCATAGAGTCCTGCAGCAGTTTTTTGATTTAGGCAAATATGGTCATTTCACTTCAAAGGACAACAATATTTTATCTTCAGGATGCCTTGGATGATCACTCCTTTCTCTATTATACACTTTGTTTGACTATGGATGTCAACAGAGGATCTTTCCATGTTGTGAAGAGGACTGAGTTCTTCTTACTGGACTTTTTGTTGCGCAGTATGCTGTGGCATTCAACAGACGGGGAGTTGAGGACAAGCACAGTAACATCAGCAGTAGCACTGGTGATACTTCTGTGCAGGGCGGCACACTTGGCAAAATTGAGTGTATTGATGTGATCGCAGGTGCAGTGCAGACTGTCACATCACATACCGTTGTTGACTTATTTAACCCTGAGGTATTTGACAGACTCAGTTGTGACTCAACTCTGATGTTCAACTCATTTACATATGTTCTTGCACATTTGAAATGGAACATTTTGTCTGCTTAACTGCATATGTAAGCAGTGTTTCATATGCTAAACTACAAATCAGAACAGTTGAACATCCTATATATCCATATCCTAAACTAAGAGTCATAGCCAGACTTTTCAGATGGTCAAGTGAAAGAAGAGTTTTCTCCTTGAGAACCCATATGGTGACCCTAAATGTAGTAGTGCAGTACAGAATCTTTTACTTGTATTCCAACCCTATAAGATATAGTTCACACCACCACATGATTGCTTGTTCCTCTTAGTTGCTCAACAGTGTAGAATAGGGAAATACAGATCTGTGTGGGGAACAAGGGTAGAAATGTTTCAGTAGCTTTGGTATTGTGATCTAAACTAACTCCTGTTTTATGGTTAGCAGATGGTGGTTATGGTGGAGGTTCTCCCATTGGTTGGTTCTCAAAGCTCGCTTGTTTGTGCGTTATCTGTGTTGCCTAAAGAGCTTGTAGTTACTAAGCCAAAACTAGTGGTTAAACCCTTGGTCCAACCCAAGAAACGGAAGCATACATCTTAAGTAGAAGTCTTGTACATGCATTTTCATTTCTTTAAAACATGTCTGAAACTCAGGATACATTTTTTGTAAAATTGTTTGCTGGGAATTGTGAGCAGATTATGATATACTTGTCATCATGAGATGGCAAGTCAGTGGTGATTACTGGCAGCTAGTCACCCCTGTTGAGGATGAGAGTCACAGTCTGATGCTTTGTGACAGAAGGTCATGAGTCATGAGGACACTTATTCTTGTTGTGATTGTTTTGATTTTGCTGGAACTGACACAAAGGGTACCCTCCAAATGGTATTTTGAACTTTTCATACTAGTATGACATGGTACTGCTAATCTAATCTATGCAACATGGAAGTCATTACTTGGGCTTGAAATGCTAAGTTTATTGCACTAAAAAACAGAATGGAAGTACCTATTATGGACTTTAGGTGAAGTAAGCAATTTTAGAGCACATTAAACACCAGAAAGCAAAATAAAACCCACTAATGTTCTTAAGTAGAAAAAACCATTTGAACTGTGTTTCAGTGTGTCTGGAGTTATCTAGCTGGAGTGCATCACCCCTAAACACGAAGTTCAATGGGTTGGGGATGCACTTGAGCAAGTCTCAAGTACCTGTGCTAATGTTGCAGGTAGATATAACTTATTACATCTTCAATGGGATGAGGGGTCAGTGGGTGATATAGGTCCTTGTTTCATTGATTCTACAGCATTCTCGGGTCTAGTTGGATATTTGATCAGATTTTAGACTTGACAATGCTTTGTATCCAGGGTTTTGAAGCCTCCAATTTTTGTGAAGTCATGATGAAATTTGATTATTGGATCATTTGTTATAAATTACTAAGATGAAAAAAAAAACCCTGAATTATTAGTTTGCCAACTAGGAGTAAATCAATGGTTCTCCACCTTTAGGGCAACCCACATGACTCTTGCCTCCTTTTAACAGGTTCACGATTCAACCTGTGTAATAGGAAGTTGTAACTTGTTGCCTCATATGCTAAGTCTAGATTTCAAAGTTCAAGGATTAAAGTCCCCAGCCTAGACTATAAGTCCAAAGTTCGTAGTCCATTTAGGTTGCCAATTGAAAGGCAGGAATCAGTTGCCTTTACAAGGTGGATGCCTTGCATATGACTCCCAAGTCCAATTGAAACCCAAAGTCTAAAGTTCCACAAAATCCTTGGTCCAATTACCTGATCAAGTCTATGTAGGAATCATGTCCTAATAATAGAAAGGTCAAGGAATCACATGGTACATGCCATTTCAGAGTACTCAATCTAGACCCAAAGCTTAAGGTTCCAGAGTCTCCAGGCCAATCATATTGCCAATTCAAGGCAAGAATCATGTAACTTTATGATAAAGAGGTGGATGCAACACGCGTGACTCCAAAGTCCAAGTCTCCAAAAGTACCCAATTTAGACCAAAAGTTCAAAGTTTCAAAAGTGTGTGGTCTAACAAAATTGTTGATTCTAGCTGGGAATCATGTATGGTAACAATAAGGTATGCTTCAGATGCTGGATGCTGGTTCTAGAGTCCAAGATTCAAACCTTGGACCAAGCCCAAGATTGTAACTTGTGAAGGAACCATGTATACATAGTGGGTACACTATTTAATTTATTAGCTTGTGATGTTAACTATGAAGTGAAGTTGTGTCACTTTCATGAAAAGAAAGAAAACATGGACAAATGGAGAAAATGTGATAAATGGGAGTTAGAAGTGGGAGAAAAGGAGGACCTAAATCCTACTGATTCTAAGTTAAACAAGCCCATTTCCAAATGGATAACAACATTTTTGGGGGATATTATTTCAAGGAGATGACCTAGAAAAATCTACCTCAATCATATGTTGGATTCTTGATGCATTTCTACTTTGTACCTTGCTATTTGGCCATCTAGTGTTTCTCAAACATATATGGTCTTTGGCATGCTTAGAAAGTGTGATAAACTTTGTTCCTTACTTGTTTGCTATCTAGGAAAATTCCAAGATTCTATCATTTGATGTTGTATGAAAAGTGTACAATCCTTTGTCTTTCGTCTGACTAGATCTCTGGTTAATGACAAGGTATTGTAAGAGTTATTCTTTTTATATTTTTGTTTAATGGTTTTCACTTCAATATAACTTGACATTATCGATGTCAAATGAACTCAACCTACTTCCAGTAATCACCGTGCAAGACCAAACAATTTGATTTTTCAATCATTTGGATAGGTCAATCAAGGCAACTGTCTTGTTGAGAAGAGGTGGATGCAAGGAATCACTTGAATGTTGTGAGGGAAATCATTTTGTAAATGAGTCATTGATGAATGGAAGATTCGCACTGTTGTCCAGGCCCCCAACTTGTTCAAGGTCTACCACACAATCACACACTCAAAACTGTAGACCTTTTTAACAACAGTCTTGGTCTAGATGGGTTGAAAATGTCATTGCAACCATTTCTATAAAATGTTACAAACTACCAATTGACAAACACCACTAAGAAAGTAATAACAGCCATCACAACAAACAACCAGAATGAAGGAATTCCTAACAAATATGCTTGTGACATATACAAGCTTGACTGCATTCAACATGGTTGGGTCAAATTCTCAGTTCAAGTGCAAAGTCATTATCATGCTATCGATTGCCCTGAAACACAACAATAGTCTTAGGAACCTTGATTATTATAATGTTGTTGTTGGGAAGGTTGTTCTTGCACCAATCTTGGATGTGCTGCTCAGTAAACTTTGTTCAACAGAGACTGGTCCAAAAGGAACAACACCCTAACCTTGGCACTTGATGGAAGTGATGCAAAAATGCAAGATGAATTTATGTACAGGAAATAACATTGACATCAGTGAAGTGATTCATGACAAACTGCTGTGCTGAATTCAAGTGCAAAATAATGGCACATCTCCACTTGTGTGTAGAACATGTTTTCTGCTCCTTAACACAAATATGCAGATACCAACTTTTGATCCAGTTTTGCTATGTCTTACTTCTTATCTTCTTAATTGTCTGTGAGAAAAAAATCAAAGCAAAGAGAAAACCTACTGAAAGATCATTTAGGCAGGACATAGAGTTGCAATTACAGAAAGAGCAGGCAACTTGAGTGAGAATGGTCATGACTTGTGCAACATGGTCAAATTCCTCAATATAGAACTAACGTTTGGGCAAGACAGCAGACTGCAAGCCCCAACAAACACTGCTTCACATTGTGGCTACTTCATACACTCAAAATCCAAAGTACCAGACCGTTGCCTTCATGATAAATAGCAGTGGCTAGCTGCCCATGACTCCCCACAGACTTCATCAGCTCCTAATTGTGGTTGTGGATATGTGAATAGTAAACTGGCCATAATGCAGGGCAAGCAATTATACAACAGTCTGCATCCTAAATTTCTGGTAACCTTCTGGAAGAAAAGGGAAGATTCAGTCAGGATGTTGCCTATAACTCAAGAGACATAGCTAAAAAGTCAATAGTATAAAGGTCAGTAAAGCAGCAACAATCTTGTGAGAGAAAGCTTTCATTTTGTTTTAGCAGGGGCTCAAGCAAGCATCTAAGCCTCAATAGTATCCTCATACAAGCTCCAACAATCTTGTGAGGTTAAGCTTCATTCCACTTTAGCTTGCCATGAAAGCTTGATCTCCTGCACCCTGATCATATCCTGCACCCTGGACACATGCTGGTTTTCACACGCATTTTGGTTTTAACCTGACAGACCTGAAACCCGTTGAAGGAAAGGAAACTCCTTGACAGAAAGTCTCATGTGCAGAAATTCACTGAAAATTTCTAATATGATGAAAAAGGAGAAAAATTCAGTCTGCCAGGTGCTGTCATCAGAATGCCACAACAACCATCTCTCAAGCTCCCATCTCTTTCCCTCGCTGTGACAAGAGTGCAATGCTGGCCTCTCTAATCAAACTTTGATCCATGAAGAATGCTAAGTGGTGATCATCCCTAGGAAGATTTAGTCAAATTTGGCTATAAAGCTGACATGAAATACAAATCTTTAATGAACCATTTATATTTATGGTTACATATTAAAAACGAAATATAGAAATCTTGTGATTTCTATTAATTTTTCTCACTTTTGGTGATTGAAATCATCCAAAACCTATTCATTTTCAAATTTTTAATTCTCTTTTTAATGAAATTTTGCCAATAAAAGAAAGGCCGGTGTAGAGAACAAGTATTGCCAAATTTCAAAAACAAGAAATGAATATATTGGTTAGATTGAACAATTTAAACCTAAAATAACATCTTACAACATTGCCAAAAATAGTACAAAATTGCATTAGCATAACAAATAGGTGTCAACTCTCAGGTTAAAACTATCTAATCATCATCCAAATAGGAAAAAACTTGGACGTCCCCAAACTTGATCACTTGAGTATTTGATCATCACTGGAAGATTATGTCATTTAATGTGGTCAAGAAAATGACATAATCTGCCACCCCAGAGCTTAATGGGTGAGAAAGTGAGAAAGATCTACAATTGTTTTCTTGTATTTGTGGCTTTGACAGAGCTCGGTTGTTTTGATCAAGAAACACTGGGAGGAAGTGTGTAGCAAGTAAATTAGGGTTTAGGGGGGAGAGAGAGAGAGAAACGTCAATGCTCGGAGCTGAGCTGCCAATGAGTGAGAGTCTGTTTGAAGGAGTGGAATTACTTGGATTGCACTCTTGAGGTGTTGCAGGCAGGGAGGGAGAAAAAGTCAAAGGATTAGAGAGATAGTGTGAGGGCGAGCGAAGAGTGTGTGATTCCGGGAGTGGAAATTTTCTGCTGAACAGGGGCGAGTAGTCATTGAGGAGACGAGTAAATAGCAGCTGAAATTCTTTTTAGCAATCCAAGACCTAAACTACCCCATATCCATATAGGGCTCCTTCTCCCACCAAAGGAGGGCCCTTGAGGCCCGAGTGGCTCCTTTTGCGTGGGTTTGTTCGACGAAGCGATGAGCAAGGGAGTTGGGGCAGGCGGAGGTGGTGGTGGTGGCGGGGGTGGAGGGTCCGGTAGCTTCGCAGGGGCCGCGGCAGTAGTGGCAGGCCCAACAGTATCGGCAGCTGCCCAGGCAGCACAGCGGCAGCGCTCTTTATTGCAGCGTGCAGATGCGGATATCGGCAGCCTTCTTGACAACTTCTCTCACCTCCTCAAAGCAGCTCGTGTACTCACTTCCACCCCCTCCTCGCTTTGTTTCTCTCTCTTTCTTTCAGGAAAAACTCCAAGCCTGTAAAAACCAGCCCAGTGGTTTCCTTTTCCTTGCATCCGAGTCACCCGCGGCGGATATAGATTCTACCAGGAAACAAATATACCAAAGAAATGCAAAGTTCTCTGTTTCAAAATGTTCTCTCTTACTATGCATGATGGCTGCAAGGGAACTGATTGATGCCGTGTGTTAGGGCTTCTGGCATGTGCATTCTGTTTATAAAGCATTGTTCCGAATCTAATATTGTCCCCTGGGTAGTGGGACCATGATTGAACCAAAACAAGGAGTGTAGGTTGTGTTGCTGAGTTGCTTTAAGCAGCAGATATGCTACTGCTACTTCCAAATGACAATTGCTTCTGTTAGTACAAGAAGTGACTTTGAGCCTTTTTCTTCTTTTTCTGACATTGTATATTGTGTGTGAGATTAAGGATGGCGATTGATGAAACAGGGGTCACTCTGGATTGGGGATTGCAGATAAATGATCCATGAGGAATGCCCAAGAGGCATTCCAGATGGAAGTGCATGCAGCCCGTGTGGTACGTTAACTTTGCTGGCTTTTTACATCGTTGAATGAATGTGTTGGGGGTTTAGTCTTGTCAAATGTTAGGAAGAAGTGCATGTCAGGACTGTGAAAAGGGTTGAAGTCTTGATTCTGAGCTTGCCCAGATGTTGATGTTGGAGCAATAGAAAAGAGAATTAACGAAGGTTTTTATCAAATGTTTTGTGAATGACTCAATGATAGAGATTTTCTGCAGTCTTCCTTTATTGATAGTAGAATTCTGTAACTAATGGCAACTGTCTCCAGACTCAGAGCCCATCCCCAATTGTCCAATCAATTCTGAATGTGAGGGTAGAAATATTCTCAATGTCTCATCCCAAATGGAGACCCCTGGTAATCAGGTATTTGTCAACAGGTGCAGGCAGCAGACTCTTTACTTAAGCTGGTGTCAGAGCTGAAGCAAGCAGCAGTATTTTCAGACTTTTTGACTCTAAATCGCCACATCAACCAGCAGATTGTGAAATTTGCAGAGCAAAGTGAAGAGACAGAAAGGCTTCTGGTTACCATAGGAGATGAGGTTGCAGAATGTCTTGGAGACTTGGAAACCCACTACTATTCATCTCCTCACCGCAACTTGGACACCCTGGGCAAGATGCCTCACAATGCAAGCAATGAGGCTGATGGTGCATAGTGTGCTCTATCAATGTTTCAGGTCTGGTTACAGGATTTAGATTAATGAAATCTGCTAGGTAGGAGGACCAACTTGGAGTTACCAGTGCCTGTCATCATATTCCTAAAGCAACCAGATCAGTTTCAACATCCATCATCCAATTGATGCCCAGCCTCCAAAGTGAGACCATGAAGGTGCATGGCTACTCTGCTTCAGGAAATGTACCTAAAAGTGCAACAGGTTAGGGTTTGAGATAAGAGAAGCACTAATGGTGCACAGTCAAAAGAGCGTTTTTGTTTGCAAATTGCAGAAAAGTTGTTGAGGAGACAAATTGTGCAGATGGCGCATATGTTCACCTAACCACCTGTAACATACTGTGCATTCTGCATTGGTAGCCTCTTCTGGCACCAGAAAGATTGAACAGTAAAATAGAACCACAATCTCATCACAGATCGCGTTGGAAATCTCTTTTTGATCTCTTTGAACATATTATTATCATAAGACACCAATGACAACTATGTAACCAATGAATATTGGTTGGTGAAAGTCACCTTAGTTGGCAGCCTGAAAATGGGAATCTACATTGAACTTTGATGAGCAAAGATGGTGTGGAATGTGGAGCTAATTACAGGACAAATGCTGCTGACCAAACCACCTTCACAAGTAGCAGCAGTGTCACGTGGAATCCCACTCAAATCTGATATCCCACTTTAATGGATAGAGCTTTCTTCAAGTTTAGATTTGGGGAGTATGTTAAAATCTTGATGAGCAGCCCAATTGCTCAGCAAATGCACCAACATAACACATTGAAACAAAATGTAATGAAAATCTACCTTGAACTATCAATAGTATAACTTGTTTCAGTTGAATATATAAATTACAATCATATTAGCAAGATTGATATTGAAGGAAATGATCTTGGTGGAATAAATCAACAATTAATATTAGCTTTTGTTTTTTGATAAGTTGATGAAATGAAAAGTGTGCATTTCATCTCCAACATAAATGGAACATGTTGTAAATTGCCACACTATAACATTATTGTAATATCCATTTGAAAAAAACCATTATGTGGTCACATAAAACATTACATAATTCATTAATGGTACATCGTATTCATGCAACATTCCAATTAATTTGTGAATCATAAGTGAAAAGGAAGTTGCAAGATTGCATTAATAGTACATGTTTCTTTAAGGAAACAAATCGAATCAAGGGATAATGGTTTATGTCTATCCCCTTTCACTAGTTTTTTCAGTTTGTGTTTGTATGTCTTTAGTAAGACGGTGATAGCACTCACAACAATCAAAGATGTGCCAAGGAGAGGGATGAACTTCATTTAGATGATGACCCAAAAGATCAAGAGAACTTTTTTAGTAGATCTAATTTGAATGAAACATCATTTGCTTACGCTTAGAAGTGCACCAATGAGGGTGACAAGGATGTGGGTAGTAGGCAACTAATATTAAAAACTCATTTATGAAATGACTCAAAAGTTCCAACATTCTAATTAGCATAGATTTCCTTTGAAGTTGATGCTCATTTTCAAAGCGCCTCACATTCACATTTAGGAAATTACAATGTTTTTTATTATTTGAAGAGTCAGATTTTGATCTTGATTTTTTAAATGAGTGCCCAAATTGGTCATTGTGAGTGTCACATTACAATGCATGCATTAGTCTCATGTCATGATGGCCATTGAAGCTCTAGATATGCTTGTGAGCAATTTTTGCTTAGTTTTCTATGAGCTCAATCTAATTTGTTTATTTCATCATCCTTCATTTGATTTAGGTTGAAATATCTATTATAGATCTATGAGTATAAACTTTGAATCCAAAGGTAACTCGATGTTGTCACCCAAGTCATGGATGAGTAAATGGATTTGGACTTGCTTTCTAAATAAAGCTTTGAATAGAAGTAAAATAGTCTTTCGGCCAAGGCTTTTAGGGGTTAAATACTTCCACACTTGGGATATAATACAGTGTTGAAAAACCAAAATCAATGTGGCAATCAAACATTTAAGTCACCAATTGCTTGTCCTTCTCTAAAGATTTGTGCACTTATTCTTTAACAAAAACATCCTTTTAATATACATGGTTAACCAAGCCACAATCTTATCTTATGTATTTTTCACAATTGTATAGAAACGTTTAATCTCTAATTGTCATCAATTGTGCTTAGCATGAGTTATAGCACTTGTTTGAATTAGTTGTTAGAATATCTACATAGGCTTTAGTGTTAGTTAATTAAATGTAATATTGATGATATATAATTAATAAATAGGTTGTCAATTTCTAAATGAGATTGTTACAAGATTTATAATGTCAATTAAGAATATGATTCAAAACAATGCAACATGGATGTTTAATTTGTAATGCTAGTTATTTGTCCCTTTCATTCCTTGTTAGTGCTTGAATGATTCATGAGTATGAACATTCTTGCATGAACTATTGGTTAAACGTTGTTTTTTGGTAAAGAGAAATCTTTCTAGCCATTTGTTATGGGAACTTGCGTTGTGTGTGAAGTGTTCAATAAACCAAGGATCTTTGTTGCAAATTGCTTAAGGAATGTTTTTTGTATGTGATAGTTTTTCATTTATTAAATTAAAATATTTGTATGGGCAAAACTTTTAGAACAATAATGACTATTGAAAGAAATGTTGCTGCTAAAAACTTGAAGAGAACCCATGATTAGGTTTGAATTAGTTAAAGTTATAGTTCAAAATTTTCACAAATTATTTGTCAAAAATTGTGACAAAGGGTCAAAGTATGGTTGGGGTACTAAAAAAAAAGACCGTTTCTTTTTTATTTAATGGACCCTTTCACTTATAACATGTTGTAATTTAATGGCACATTCATATTGAAAGTTTGATTTTTTTTAGGGATACATATATTACTAAAGTATTATTTTATCCACAACATGTCAAATTTGAAAAAAAAAAGGGATTTCTATCAAGTCCTAAAAGAAAGCTTAGGATTTTGTCTTCTAAGAAAAAAATGGTTCAAAGATTCATAAGGAATATCTAAACAATTTTTTTTGCCCAAGATTTTTACCATAAACATCTTAAATACTAATGTACATAAGATATACAAGTGTGACAAAAACTAAGTGCTCTATTGAAATGTAAAAACTTTTTAAAAGTGAAATTTTTGGGAATTTTGGGCAATAGATAGAACATGGCCCATATTGGATAAAAATTTACTATTATTACTTTCATAAAAGAAAAACAAAATATTCTAGATGCTTATATGAAATTGGAACAAAATTATTTCATTTGACATGAGAAAAAAAGGAAAAATTCAAAACAAGTCAGAAGAAAAGTAAAGAAAAAAATGAATTTGAGTCTTTAGGAGTGAGTTCTTAATGTTCCTAAAGGAGTACCCCAATCATGCGTTAACCCCAAAGTCAAGGAAAAACAATCCCTAATTTTGAGCTTTGCATTGTGATAATGGTTTTGGAAACATCTCCTTCATATACTTGTCAAAAAAGCTTTATGAAAAAATCATTACCATTAAGAAAAAACCAACCATGAACTATGAAAGGACAATTACTTCTTCAATCATAGAGATATCAAAGAAAAGACATGTATCTTAGAGACTAGGGTTAAGACACCTAGAACAAGATTGCATATATTGGAGTTGAACCAAAGTTTTCACATAAGGTTCCAACAACTTCCAACCACGTTAGATATTTGTGTATCAACTTAAGGTATGTGCAACGTTCATAGGAAAGTTGAACTATTGAAAATTCCAAGAAATAATGATCTTTGGTGCAACAAATAAATCATGCCTATCATATCCATTACCAAGTTGGTTTACCTATTCAAATTTGATTTACATCATAACCTATTGTATTAAAAAGAGATTGGGAGATGTCAACCTTTGTCTAAAGAGCCTTGCATTCCCATTCATTGTCTTGGACTACGTTAGGAATTGTTGAAGTTTTACACTGAAATCCACATTCATCTTGCCTATGGAGAAAAATGCCAATCTTGGACCCAAACCTAATCATCCTAAGTATCTCACACAGAGAAATCTCCACAACAACAATTAAAGGTAACACAACAATGAGTGCATTTATAACCTCATGAGAGTCGCTCACAAAGTGACAGACCATCACCTTCATCACAAACAGCAGAGACAAGCTGCCATGACTACCCACTGAGTTCATCAGCTCCCAACAGTGGGTGTAGATAAGAATATAATGATCTTCCCAAAAACTTGGGGAAACCATTATACACAATCTGTGTCCTGAGTTTCTGTTGCCTTTCTGGAAGCAATGGGAAGACTCAGACATGATGTTGGCTAGCACTCAAGAGACTTACCAAGAAACTTTAACATGAAGAAGGTGATTTGAAGTTTTGCAAATGCATACCCTTAGAGCATCTGTACCAGCACAATTAAGTGGTATTGGACCTTCTGGCACATTCCTAAAGAGGGTACTAAAAGCAAAGGGAGATAACTGAAGACTGTATCAAGTATCAAATCCACAAAACATAACCTTCTGTTTCTTCAATCAAGCAAGAACTGAAGTACCCACCTGCTCTTATTTTCCATTCATGAATTGGAGAACCTAACAAAGTTGTATCTTCTACAAGCCTCAGGATACCATGCTTGAGTCTTCTAATGAACACATTTCTGTATACCCAATTAGAACACAATCACAAAAGGAAATACCCAAACAAAGCAAGTCAAAAATCTAGAATGTGCAACTCAAGTTCTTCTCATATGTAGAGAGAGTAGAAGCACCCAGTTGTAGGAGAATGATATATAAATGCAATAGAAGATACTTACAAGTCATTTTTGGTGTGACACTTTGCCTGGAGCATCAAAACAAGCAAATTGAGGCACACTATTACCTTGTTGATGACAGATCCCTCTCCAAATGCAGGTGTGATGTCTTAGCTAAAACATGTGCCTTTATGAGTACTGACAATTTCTCTATATGCTTCAACCTGAATAGACTTGGGAGATGACCAACTAATGAGGCTACAGAGTACACAGACATCAGATCCACAACACAACAGCAACAAATCAGCATGCATGAAGAAGAGGAATCTGAACCGTGCAGAACAGATAACTCAAAACCAAAAGCTGAGGGGTTAGATGAACAGCAACTGTTGTACACATGTTCATGCTTAGGGACCTTCAATAGCAAGTGTAGTACTGTGCCTACCATAACATTTCCACTGCTCACAGCAGTGGATGGAGACCAATATGAGAGAACCTTCACAGAGGTAATTTGGGAATTCACATGAGCTTTCTAAAATGGCCAAATAGTCTAACACACTGACTGCCACCCAAAACATCCCCACTGCTTGCAGCAGTGCATGGAGAACAATGAGAGAAACTTCATAAAGATAATTTGGGAATTCATATGAGTTTTCTAAAATGGCCCAATAGTCAAGTGCAATGGCAGATTGACAACTCTGCATCAATAATTTATTCCAGGCAGGAGGGCCACAATCGGTAATGTAGCAGAAACCCTAGGAAATGTCAGTATAGTCTCAAATGTGACTCAGTTTCCAAATAAGTCTCTACATGAGAGGAAAGAGGCACCAGACATAATTGGTACAAATGGTACAGGCAGGAAATCAAAACAATGGGAAGGCTCCATGGCCACTATTTCAGTGGTAAAACATCTGACAATGGTGTCCAATTATGGCAATCTAATAATACCACTAGACATGCTACTAACAAAATGACCTTGATGTAGTGATTGACAAGATAGACTGCTGGCATCACCAAGATTCCATGCAAAGAACAAGCACCATCCTCAAAGTGATGAAACAAATTGGCATCCCTCACCATGATTGCTCTCCCAACTATTTTTGAAATGAACTTTGTGGAAGTTTGGCAATCTTCACAAATCTGCAGATTTTTTCTTGTTCAGAAAGGAGTAACAGGAGCTGTACTGATGAGCCCCAATGCAATAGCCAGTTTCTTGCTATGGTGACACAAATGAAACACCTTTTCTTCTTCTTCTATGTAATGCAAAACAAATTCAGTATAAGGCATGTACCTCTCATCATGCATGAGCCCTGACAATCTCTGCAGTTGCAGTTCTGCAAGGATTTCAATTATCTGAGGGTGGTCCTGATTGTCTGCTACAAACATGTGAAGTTCATTATTTACTTCAATCCAAGTGTGACTTGGCGGTTACCTCTTTCTTTGCCCTGCCATTCAACATTCCCACAGAGATGCCTGTTATCAGCAGCACCATATATGTTTGATAGCAGCATATAACCAGCAGCATTTTCAGGCTCCAGTTCAAGAATTCATTTAGCAACGTGTTCTCCCATCTCCACATTATGATAAAGTCTGCAAGCACTGAATAAAGCCTTCCATACAGCCACATCTGGTTTACAGGGCATTGCCTTGATCACATTCTCTGCCTCCTGTAGATGGCCAGCATTGCCAAGAAGGTCAACCATGCAGTGTAATGTTCCAATTTTGTAGAAATCATATATTCTGTGATCATTGAAGCACAACAGCAAATGGCTTCATCCACCAAACCGGCACATCTACAAGCTGACAGAAGACAAAGAAAAGTGATATCATCTGCCTGTACACCTTCAAATATCTGTTCAAAATGTTCAAGGGCTTCCTTACCATGCCCATGTATAGCACAAGTATGGCATTCCAAGCAACCACATGCAGATGGAATCTTGTTGAACACTTTCCAAGCATCCTCCATGCTCCTACATTTTCAATACACGTTGACCAAGCTACTCCCTACAAAGACATCTGAATCCCATCCACTTTCAATGATGTACTCATGAGCACACCTGCCCTCTTAAGGGCAACTACACTGGCAAATGTGTTCAGCACCCCCACCATGGTAACAGAGTTTGGCTGCACACATTCCTGTTGCATTTGTTGAAATAGTTCTAGCACCTTTTGCCCTTGTCCACATTTCACAAGTCCCAATATCATGGCAATCCAAGTGACCACATCTTGTGACAGCATCTTGTTGAACACTCTCCAAACATCCTCAATGCTGCCACATTTTGCATATGTGCCAACCAAGCTACTCCTCACAGAGACATCAGACTTGAAACCGCTTTGAATGAGCTGTTCATGAACAAGCCTGCTGTCTTCAAGTGCTCCTAAACCAGCACATGCGTTAATCACCTGAACAAATGTGAATTTGTCAGGACTCATTCCTTCTTGTTGCATTTGTTGGAAAAGCTGTATTGCCTTCTCAGGTTGCCCACCACTGATATATTTTATAAGCTTCTTATTCCATGAAAAAATGTTCAATTGCACTGTGCCTGGGCCAGTGCAGCCATCTCTGTGGCCACCCATGGCAGGTTCCATCGGTTCTCAATGCAGAGTGGTTCCCATATCTTTTTATGTTTGAAATCTCGGTACCTTTCATTTGTCTGGGTACCAGAAATCCAGGTAAGCTGATCAGCCATGTATTCTCCATATCCCAGGCATAAATGGTATTATAAGAACAGAGAAAGCCGGACTGATCTTCTCTCCATCAGCATATTGTATTCACTTACCTTCTCCAGCCTACTACTACTGTCCCACCAGTGTAAAGGACCTGAAAAGAAAGAGCAACAAGATTGACACCAACAAGAGCTATGGCTCCATTGACATGTTAACGCCGACATGCAATTAATGTTCAGGTACCTCCTCTGATCTGTGATTCCACCATTGGGAAGGATCCAAAACTAACTCACGCCAGAGTTGCTCTCTCTTACCTCCAGGGACTGCAGAAAAAACTCCTGTCTAATCATGTACTTTGATCACACGGAAGCCACCATGAGTATTTCGTCGTGCATAGATTGTGCCGAATCTTTTGATTTGACCTGGAAGACATCACTATATAATCAGGTCCAGATTTTAGGCAAACAAAACACACACTTACTGTGAGAAGTCGGCAATAGACAGAGAGGAACAAAACAAGAAAAAAAGCTTACAATTGCCAGGATCTCTGAGTGCCGCCTCTGTTTCTCTCCGGTGACCTCTTGGGAGAAATTGCGGTTTACTGCAAAAGTTGGCGATGGGTAAATTGCAATTGCGGGTGCAGCACATAACACGTCGCAGCAAGCTCCTTCTGGTCGACCTCCCCTCTTCCCCATGAGGCGGAGGAGCTGCAACTGCTGCATACGGCAGTTGCACTGATGGTGATGAAGACATATTCCTTCGCAAAACCCTTGGCAACTGATCTCGCTCCTCACAATCTAGTTCACGAGAAGAACAACATGGGAATTAGACCCAAATGCAAATCGCTCTCCGGCATCCGAAATGGACCCAAAACCAAATCCCTCCTCGAGCATCCGAAGTCGACTCATATCCCCCACACTCACTCTTTCTCTCTCTCTTTCTCTCCACCACCACAGGTGCTTCTCAATGGGACAAATTCCAGATTGAACGTTGTCATCGTGAGGATTCATACGGTTCCAATAGCCCTAAAACCTTCCAGAACCCCGGCACCGTAATAGCTTTCAAGCTGAGGGGTAAGCAGGCAGGTCTTAGTACACTGAAGCACTCAGAAACGATTCCTGATCTCAATTGGGGTCGTCTGGATTTAGGATCTAAAGATAGATAGCCCAGCTTCTCTGGGCGGTTCTGTTGCCCTTTAGATCGCTTGATTTGGTTAAGGGATGCCCAAGATATGACCACCAAAATACAGGGGTTCGAGTGAAGGGGTTCTCGTTGCGTTCAAAAGAATCTTCATCAAACATGGGACATGAGTTTCCCTAACTTCATCCTAATCTCATATACGTTCCTACTGTTTGTTTGTTTGTTTGGTAGTGGGGAATTTTGTGTTGGGAAACTGTTAAATCAGGAGAAGGGTCTTTGGACGTAACGAAAATATGCCACGTCAGCAGGTTTCGTGCCCCCTATATCTCTCCATTTTACTAACTAAAGTGAACCTGCATCCACCAGTGCACCATGAAGGATGGATTAGTGTGTGGTCAGGAAACAGTTTTTGGTTCGGCTCCCTAGCTAACCATGGTCGTTATCTCATTTGCTTTTTTTTTCTACTGACCTACTAACATGCAAGTGGATTGTTTGTAGGCAGGTAGTAAAAACAGCCCTTGCCTATGTATAAGCCATCTTCGTACCCAGTAATCGCCTATTTTCCTACCTATCTAGCTATATATATAGGACCTACTTCGTACAGAATGGGTTACCTTCGTGAAATCAGATGGTAACTCAGTTGAGGTTCATTCCAACTGAGTCATACCGGGCATTCAGTGGATGGTGAGCTGGTGGGTGCTGGTTCACTCTGGGCCATTTTATGATTCATGTCATGCAAGCCATGACACTACTTTGGAATAGATTAGGTTGGTAGTATTCTTCTCAAATTCTTTATACATGTTGAAATAAGAGTCAAAAGTCAAAATGCCCGCTCATGAATATTTAACAAAACATGAACCATAATGTGCTATGATATTTACTAGTGAACTCCACTTGCAAAACATGAGAAACATTCATTCTTGGTCGTCCAGCAAGAAATAACACAATCACACGGGTGTAACATTCATGAACATCAATGACCAAAATACAATCCATATCATTTTGCAACCACCATTATCATCAAGTCATTTGCTCATTACATGTAAATTTTAATTGTTTCACCAAAAAATTGAACCTTTTTTGAAGACTTGGTCAAATATTTGTCATAGGGAATTTCAATCTTTCACTATCACATATTAAAATTTAAAAAATGTGTTGTATTGCAATAATTCATCATGGCATTATAATGATCATACTCTTAAACTCCTCCACATTTGGTACATTGACATTTTACCATACATAATGTCAAAGACATATACATAAAGTGATAGATCATATATGTTCAAGATTTGGTACATCTTTTTAATATCATCCTAGTGAACAAATCCTATCTTAATATTGGTATCTCTCCTTGTTTTGAGGTTTATTGGGATAACACTATTGGAGGAGGTTTATTTGCACCAATGGCTAGTAGGCATATCAGAGAAAAGTTTAGCATATTGATTATTCCATCATTTTAAAAGGGGTACTCTCTTCATGTATCTAGAATAATCCAGGTCCAACCTTTCATGTCTCTGATGCAGCCTTTTTTTTTTTTCAAGGTAGCTACACAACTCATATATGGAGTAGCATAGCTGGCTAAAATTGTGTGTGCAGTGATGCTGAGATGGTGATTTTTTCCAACTAAAAGTGGCCATGATGGTGAGTTGTAAATTGACAATATCCGCAGTGTGGTGACAATAGCCAAAGTTGTGATCAACAATATTTGTGACATGTCCATTGCCAAGGGTATGTATTTGGCGTTGGGGCTATTGCTGAAGGAGGACTTCTTGGGTCCATAAAATTAAGATGTTTCGTTTATAATTTGTACGACTATACTTCAAAATCTAAATTCCAAAGTTAAGATGCTTGCTTCAAGAATCAAATTGTGACCATCATCCTGCAAAGTTCAGAAATGAAGAAATCTAGAAAACCTTAAAACCATAAAGCCATGTACATTCTCTTACAAAATCCAGATTTCAAATAATCAAATTAAGATGCTTGCTTCATAATATGCCCAACTATACTTCCAAAATTTGAAACAATTAGACTTTGATACATACCCTTCTAGAACCCTAAAGCCATAAAGCTATGTATGTTCTCCTAGTGCAAAATCCAGAGATTCACACATTTTCCACCAAAATCCAAAGACTAAAAATAAAAAAACTTGCTTCACAATTTGTACATTCTCCCCCAATTTCTCTACCAAGCTGAAAAGCCACCCACCACTAAAAAGAAAAGAAAAATAAATAAAAAATAAACCTTGAAGTGCAATGTGAACAAGAGAAATATGAAAATAGAAATTTATGTAAGAGCATAAGGTTGCAAAAAGGGTAGTTTATATTTCAAAAGTTTGCCACATCCTTATCTGTCACTCAACTTTTTTTTGCAGGTGCGAAATTCTCAAAAAAACCCAGAGAGCTTCCATGAATTTGCTTGTAGCTATGCATTGACACAATAGTGGGTTTTGCCTTGCCACTTGGCAATGGCCTGATTGTAAGTAAAGTTATGGAGTGTAAAAAATTACTGGTTATAAAATTGACTGCAAAGATCCAGATGCTTGATGAGCCGGTTTCGCAACCAGTTTTTCATAAAGCTGAGAGTGCTAAATGTGCACTCGTTTTAACAAAACTAAGAACTTGGACAGTGGTGATTTTTGGTAGCTTCACGTATTTTGAGAGCTTCTGGTTGAGTGTGGGAGATACGGTGATTTTGCACCAAAGCCAGGTCATTGGATTCAAGTTGTTCTCAGAATCATGCATGACAACCTCAAAGTTATGGATCGTGGTCATCTTGAAATGGGAACGTTGCAAATCTAAATTGTGAGATGACAAAAATGTAAGGACAATCTTCCCATTTTGACCAACCTTGGAAGCACACAAAAGGTTGCCTTCGAGACATTCAAGTGAGAGTAAAAGTTTTTTTTTGCCTCTATAGTGTTTGTAGCCCAAAACTGTAGGTAGATGACACCTAGAGCAATCATCACCTCATGCTATGGGAATTGCTTTTCCAACTTTGACACCAAGCCCCAAATTGCACCTTCACATTCATCTTTCACCTTGTTGACTACCCGGCTTAATGCAAGTTTGGTGATAGGTTGAGGAGCACCAACACCATCATCATTACTCAAATATATAGGATACTTGTGGTTAACAAAGGAAAATGCCAAGTAATCCTTTCCACCATTGAGATCAGAAAACCATTCCATGGGAAAGTTGGAATTGGTTAGGGTTTCAATAGCATTGAAATTATCAAAATATAAAGTTAGGTCTTCAAATTTCGTATATTAGTTAGTTAGAGTAAAGCTTGTAAAGCTCTTGTTGGGCTACCTTCACAACTTCCACAAAGTCGCAAACAAAAACATCTCTGCATTGTGCAACCTTGATCAAGGCATGAACACACTAAAATAACGAAAGAATGCAAGGCAACCCTAGAATTATTTCCACATCACACAAAGAATTTAGGTTCTTCCTTGGAGCATCATTTCGTTGATTCTCTGCATGCATTTTGACCATAAAAGGACAGAATTTTGAAAATACCCGCTTGGTTGGAGATAACATGCAAATCCAACGGGTCTTCACATTTCAAAAGAGTTTGTTGCCTTTTGTTTGCAATAGATCAGCCAACTTTTGAAATTGAGCAAAAAAATTTGAACTTTGTGCAAAAAAAATGTACAAACTATGCAAGAGAAATTCCAATCGATGCATGAGCGAAACATCAAACAAAGTGATGACGGTGATATTCGTCTTCTGGGCAAAACAGTGGACCCTTGTAACAAAAAGAACCACCTTCTCCTTGAATTGTTGAGTCACCCTCGTCCTATGACCTTGGAACACGATGTTGTCGTTACAACCAATGCTGACCAACTTCCCAACAAGGTCCTCTAAACTTAATTCACCAAAATCAATCACATTTCAACATTAGCCCAAAAATGTTATTAGAAGTGGCAAACACATCCATTCTTTCCAAGCAGAGCAAAATTAAAATCCTTTTCTGTTGTTGCACCATGTAAGTGGATAGACAACCACTAGCTGTTATCAATTGTAATAACCTCATCCACACTGAATGCAACAAAAGAGGCAATTGCAAATGTTGTTTTGGTGGCTTCCAACAACACCCCATGCTTTATTTCTACCATCCCCTAGCTCGACCCATGAATCTAATGTTTTTGGGGAACAAATTTCATTTTTAGTAGTTGAAACAATTCTTTCAAGCTCTCATAATCAAACATGGGATGTCCATGGGTAAGGAGATGGAAAATAACAACAAATTGGACATATTTTCGTCTTTGTTTCAAACGAGACATTGGCTTGCAGTTGGTCCAAGATTGAAGGGTGGTCGGCAATTGCGTAAGACCATTCATTCTTCACATGGACATAATCTTTGTTAAAGTAAAAGCTATTAACATTCACCCCGGGCATGGAAACTTTAGCCTTGTAGTGGCTTTGGTGTTTTAGTAGATTATATAGCTTGGGGGCCAACAATTTTTCCTTCCCTTCCACAAATGTACACACCATAAAATGAACCTAATGCACTTGGCCCTTCGAACATCGACTCTACCCATGGCAAGCAAACAATCCACACATCTTGAAACTTTCATGCATGTTCATACAATTTTTGTTTTTTCTTGTTTGGACCTATTTTAGTTCAACCAACAACTTCTTTGCACTTGTCATCATCATGTGACACAATAATAGGAACAAAAGGGGAGGATTCAAA
>Ga0209208_10003558_pt1 | contig 22281 bp, 13 predicted proteins | sample S1TSphfallax_3_FD_187694 | JGI IMG/M metagenome (GOLD analysis project Ga0209208, IMG submission 187694) | Host-associated microbial communities from peat moss isolated from Minnesota, USA - S1T2_Fd - Sphagnum fallax MG (SPAdes) (version 2) | ecosystem: Host-associated > Plants > Peat moss >...
GGGGGGGGGGGGGGGGGGGGGGGGGGGGGGGGGGGGGTACCTCTAGGTTTGGTATAATATGTGTTGGGATATTATTGAAAATTATAAAAGGGACTCATCTAACTAATCTATAACACTTGTAGATTCAAATTTAAAAAATTGGAAATAAAATGTCATCATTTCATTACAAGGTGGACTTTTAAAATGATGCAACATCTTTTCTCACATTTCATAAAAGAATTTATGGACTTTTCTTAGATAATAAACATGTGTGAAATGTTGTTTTTCCCCCCTTAGTACGATTGTGAGGTTAATGTGATGCTAAAATACAAGCTTACAAGAAAGTTTAACATTTTAATTTATCAGGTCTTTATAAGATTGTTAATAGTTTAGAAAGTCCATGTTTACTCAAATGGAAAAAATGATTTTTTTTTAGGGGTAAAAAATGACATCACTACCCTACATAACATCTACCAATTATAAAAATTAGAAAAACCCATGTTTTTGTTTCTAACTTTTCCCCTAGTTGAACATCAAAACATATATGTTACAATTTAGAAACTTGTAAGTTTAAAGTTTAGGTATTCCACTTGCCTCCTACCTTCAAATGGATAATTTTACATTCCTGAAACACCAAACATTTGAATTAATTTTTTTGAAAAAATACAACTGTGGACTCCACATGTGTCATTTTAGTCCACTTTAATGTGCATTCACCCATTAATGCAAGGGATGACCTTGAAACAAGGAAAAAAGATCTTGCAATCATTATGAATCATCATGTAATCTAGTGCAAAAAAGGCTACAACACTAATAGAAAAAATAAATAACATTTCCAAGTCCTTATGGAATACATGAAGATCATGGTTAAAACATTTCTTCATCATGAGGTATTAAGTGAATGAAGGCAAACCTTTTCAACTAATGTGTTCATTGTTTTTTGCATTGACATTATATAAAGAGATTTTGATGTTTTTGGTGGCTTTTAAGTTAGCCATCATTTCTTTGCCACTTCCTTTAACCTCATCCAAATATCATGCAAGGAAATGTTCATTTTTTGTCATTTTTTGAAGTGATTCATCTAGGGTTTGGGTATTTTCTCCACTATTACCATCACCATTCTTCACAACTTCATTTTGAAATTCCAATTTCTTGTGCATTGCCTTGAGCATGAAACATCATATTTTGCCATCACCATAGTGAAATACTGTAAAAATTGGTCAAAGCATTGTTTAAACATTATTTAAACACAATGCTTACAATGTAAAAAATTGTCACAATGTGACTTAGGATGTCACCATTGGCCCCTTTTACCACAATTTGACCTTGGAATAATATTGTATGTTAAAATCCATCATTAGTCCAACATTGGAGTTTTCCCTAAAATTACTATTTTTTTGGGTTTCGACTACATGTTATAGCCACCTTAATGTTCACTTGTTTTTCCCATCCACCTTATTTCCAATGGTTTGGTATATGTAACAATAATTCATTTTTCTTTTAACCAATCAAGTTCCCTAATCAAGAGCCATTGCTTTTGCCTTTAATTAGTAATGCCCTTAAAACATGCCCAACAACATACAACTTGGGGTGCCAACTTCAATTGAGGCAAGTGGAAATCTTTTTGTTGAAGAGGCGTCCATAGCAACAACCCTTAACACTTTAAATTCCCATGTTCATTCAAAATTTTCCCCATTGCATTTCCATTTAATATAATGCATTTGGTGAATTTATATTTTTCACACACCACCATCCTTCCACTGCCCCAATGGTCACTTGTTAAAAACTTCTTATTTCTACAACTTATTTATTGTTTGAAAATCTACTTGGTTTATGGTAATTGAAGACAACATTGTGAAAATGATGAAAGGGGGTAGGCCAACTAGGATGCCAATATGGTAAGCCTCATAACCTCATAAGTGTGTTATGTTGTGTGAGGTTCATGTGTTCATGGGATATTCTAGGGCAAATTGTGTATGCTACTTTTAATCACCTCCATAAATGCCTTATTAAAATTAGGTTGGAATGTGAGTTTCATGAGGCATTCTTGGGCATCCTTTTAAACAACAATGTTATGATTGTCACAATTGAAATTTTTAGGTATTTTTTGGTTGGAAAAGTTTTGGATTCATTCCCAAACAACACTATTTGGTTTCCCATGAATTAAATTTAACATCACCATCCCAACATCCTTTGTTTGATTTTTAAAATTTGATTCATTATTTACATGTGTGTAAGCTTTGAATCTAATTTGGTTGGTTTTCTAATTCAATTTGTGGATTAACATATTGAGTTAAATTTTTTTATCAAGGTTATTGACAAAAGTAAAATGGGTTTAAAGAGGCTTGGGATTTTCAAAATTAATTTTTTTTTAGCATGGTGATGAAAAATTCAATGTCAATATAATGGTAAAGGAAGGGGGACGATGGATATGGTTGTGAAATCAACATTGTCATGACCTTAGCCTTAGGAGTGTGACCAATGTTAGGGCAAGGCAAAGAAGAAATGGGCCAAAAACAAATTAGTGCCCAAAAAAAAAAAAAAACTTGGGGGAGTGAAGAAACATTTTCAAAACTCTTGGGGTGAATTGAATATAATTTGGGAGTCCTTAAAGGTTTAGAAATTTTCAAATAAAAATGGAAGGGTTAATGTGATTGGAAAGTTTTCAAACCCTAGATATTGAAAATGATTTTGCATTGTCCATTTGGAGTTATGAGTTAGAAGTTATGGCCAATCAAAAGTTTAGAAGTCAAATCGGCAATTTGACTCCTAACCATTAAAACCTATGAAACATGAATCTAATGACCTTTGATGGAGGTGTGTAGCCCAACTTTTGAAGGATCTTGTTGAAAGTTACAACTTTATAATTGGAAGCTCTTCAATTAGAATTCATGTGAGGAAATTACAACCTCCCAAAATTGTGCAACTCATAACTTGAAAATTTCAAGGAAAAAAAGTAGTTTCAATGTAGTCCTTATAGAGAGGTGCAAATTATATTATACCTAGGCCATGTGAGTGTAACGAGTTCAAAGCAAGTCCATGACTTAAAGTTGATTTCACTTTCATTAACCACTTGCATTGTTTGGTTTGTGTGAGTGATTTATTCATGAGGTGTTCATGAATTTGTCATTTTTCCCTAGTCCCAATCCCAAAGCTCTTGCACACCCTTCTTTCTTTATTGTGTGAAATTAAGAACATACATTAAAGTTTTTTTCTTTTTACATTTTTTTTGCTATTGTCATTCAAGAGTTCATCTCCCAAGCTTTGGGCAGAATTTTGAAATGTGACAAACATTGTGAAGGCAATCAATACATGAGATAATCACTATTGAAACATTTCAATACGATTGCAAATTTGGGCACATTTCCCACTTTGATTATAAGCCTAATGCATAATGGTATCCACTCACAAGAATTGGAAAAGATGAGGTCAATGAATGAAATCCATCACTTTTCAAACAATTTTTTGCACCTTTATGTTCAACAATTGTAAATACAATTCCACACACATGATCTAACCCACCAAGTCTTAGGATCATTGACATTACATTGCAAATGATAGACACATGACTCAATGACAAGAACAAATTGCAACTATCAACTACTCATTTTAAAGAATACATGTGGCATTGATGGTGGAAACACAAATGAGGATAATGTTCCAACTAAAATGTATTAAGGGGCCTAATTCAGTAAATGTGAAGTCAAAATGCTTTAAGAGTTATATTGGTGGTTGTTACTTGCAAGCCATTACCACCTTGTAAGTTAGCAAGTCAATTTTCTCCTAGGTAGCATGGTCACCATGTTACCCATATCATGGAACCTAATTAGAACAGGATCATTGGGCAAACTCTACATCTCAAGTTCTAGAGAACTTTGAACTTGTAGATCCCAAACGCTTGTGGAAGTCTTGGTTAGCACATTGGTGAAAAGTGTCTAATAGGCTTTGAAATGAAGGTTATTCATGTCCTAAAGGGTGAACAAAAGAGGCTCTCAAAAACCACATTTGTTCGGTAAACTTTGCGGTTGTCTTCTTGTCCAAGTGTTATTTCTCTAGTTCATCTCATTAACACCTTGACAGTGGGCGACTTCAAAGTTCATTGGTACCACCTCAGTGATCTTATGGCACTAAAACCATCATGATTATCAACTGATTAGGTGCTAATTAGGCTTGCTTGACATTTTCTGACCTGAAATGGACTCTCATGGTTCCAACCATTAGTCATCACTAGAGCTTCAACATATGCTTTGAATGTGATTGTTAAACACTCAGGCAGGTACTAACTACTGATGATCTTTACGATTCCACTTTCTCAAGACTGCAGAAGTTTTTGCCAAGTTTTGAGTCTCACCCAAAAAACAAAAGCTTTCAATCTCACACAAAATGAAAAGGAGTATTTTGTCATAAAATTCCTTGTTTGAAAAAATTCCAATTTATGAATTTTCTTTAAAAAAATTTAAATTCACCAGATTGTATGTGAAGTTCCAGTAGGTAGTCAAAAATATAGAGGGATGCTTAAATGTTTTACTTTATATTCTATTTGTAACTGGATTTGACCAAATCATCTTATGGTAGATTGCCAGTGGCCACTTCATCTCCATCACAAAATTGAAAAAAAAAAACACTACATACTTCTTCCCTATTGATTCCTGAATTTGAATCTCAAACCAGACGACTGAGTAATAAGATTGGCAACTGGAATAAATATACTCAATGCTCAATGATCATGGTCAAGCTGTATTTTTTCACAGGAATTCATGCAAGTGAATGATAACATAGACACAAATGGTAAGAGTCAATGGCACCTGAATCGAGCAAAGAAAAAGGACTACTAGAAGAAGTGCATAAGGCATGAAATTAAGATTACAGAACTGGCCTTCTACTCATCACATTGATTGTAATGTGTCTTCCTCCTCCCAGGAAGTAATTCATGATGATTGAAGCTAGGGTTTGTAAACATTCTAGGTTGTGTATGTAGCTAGTTTGTGTTCAATAAGTGCATTTGGGCATGGTTAAGAATTTTTATATCTCCACAAGCCATACAGAAACTTCCAATGTTATCATGAGAGAGAAGTTGGCACATGTGGACCCTAAACAGGCTTTGGGAAAACACCAGACATCTGGATGTCTGCCTTTTGATGTAGGTACAACAAGAGGCACCAGGTCTGGCTTGTACAGGTCGATCTAACCTCTGATTGACAAAGATTCCTCAGGATTTCCCCTGGTCCTTGACTTACTTAGGTACCATGGCTGCGGAAATATACAATTGCTGGACATGTTGCAACCTCTTCAAATGGAGAGCAACAAAAGTTAAGTCACACTTGACACACAAAGATTAAGGAAGCTACAATTTGTTAACATGATTCGCAAAACCTACCGGACCATATGGATGTGTGACAACACCTACTGCACTACAGGATTATGTGACCCAGCACCCTCCCGTGCACCATCCATTGCAAACCTGTTACAACTGAGGTACCAGGGTTCCACTTTAGTAACCTATCCTGTAAACCCATCTTCTTCGCTCTCTCTGGGCCACAGTGAACCAGCAGCCAACAGTGCACCATGAAGGATGAATGGTAAGTGATGAGGAAATAGTTTTCTGTTGGGTTCCAGTTCCCTAGCTAACCATGGGGGTTAAGCTCAGTTGCTTTTCTTTTTCTACCTTCCTACTAGCAACCCACAAGCCGGTTGTTTATAGGTAGGTAGAAAAAAACAGCCCTTATCTATGTATAAGCCATCTATTTACCTAGTAGTTACCTATTTTCTTACATATCTACCTATATATGAATGAGACTTGTTTCCTACAAGATTGGTTACCAAGGTGAAACCAAACATCAACTCAGTTGAGGTTCATCCACAACTGAATAATAACAGGCATCCAGTGGATGGTGCACTGGTTGGTGCTGGTTCACTATTACCTCTTTCTCTACCTAGGTAACCATCCGTGTAAAATGGCTAAGTACTGTACTAGGTGAGTAGGTCAGGAATGAAAGTAAGGCAAGTAAGCTAAAGGCCACAAGGTAGGTACATATCCGTGTTGGGCATGTATACATGATTTTAGGTGTACCTTCCATGTAATGTAATTGTCCAACCTTGAACATGTACATATAAATGATTTATGCTTACCTACCATGTAAATTTATTTTAAAAAATTGAAAATGAAAAAATCTGTGCAAAAAATTGTTAACATGGGTGTTAATGCATAGAACAAAGTTTCAAAATTCTTTCGGTTATGATTCAATCAAATTGGCCCTTTGTTACAAAATAAAATAAAATAAAATTTAAGCTTTGTTAAGTGTCACAACGAATTAAATTATTAATATGAGTTGCAAGAGGTACCCAAGCTCTTGAAAAATGCTTAGGTAAGAAATGAGATTAAAAAGTTGCGAATGAAAATTTTACTCAAGCAATGGAATGGGACAATATGCACCCAAGATATCCCCCAATAGCATCACAATTCGTCTCATATTTTTTCTCAAAAAGTGTGGACTTATATTGTGTATATGTGAACTAAAGAGAAGCACTTCCATACTACTTTATTGGTAGTAAAAACTTCTATTTCAGGGTCATAAAAAGTATTAATTTTTTTTGGTGAAAGACCAATCAAGTTGGTCCATTGCAAAACAAAAAAAAATTCAGCCTTTGGGATGTGCACGCACAACTAAATAATATTATATACAAATGGGGATATTCACTAAGTATATATATGGATATTGAGTGTAATTCATTTTTCCAGCAAATACGAAATTTTCGATTATTAAATTTCAAATTAATTACAAATATGTATAAAAATTATGCACATTCTAAATCTTCATAATCACAAATTTTCCCCACTTGGATAAAAAGCACATGAACCTAAAAATGTGATAACTTGGAAGGGAATTGAAACCCCGGATATGAATTTCAAAACTCTGCCCATTGCATCGCCTCCAAAAACTTTTGAAATTTGTATGTATAGCAATGCATATTCGGGATCTCATAAAATATACCCATGGATATGAATAATGAATGATCTGGGTTTGCATATATATATGAATATGATTAAGGATATGCAAATGGAGTTACAGAAGCTGGTTATGAATAGTACCAAATTTGAAAAAATGGGCAGAGTTCAGATATGAATAGTTGCTAACTGGGGCACTATTCATGTTGATAACCGGCCCACTTACATATATCCGGCCAATACGGGGAACAACACTGCACTATTTGTACTCTAAAAGGTGCATGCTGAGTCCCACTTTGAAGTTTGAAAATAGAGTATATCCAGTTTTTAAACATCACATTTTGTTCATCACAAACTTGTGTATTTGATTCTAGAGCAAGTCATCAACCAATTAGTTACTTAATCGCTGCTTAATTGGGAATCTCACATCAGTGTGTTTTTTTTTCGGGTTCAATTTTTTTGATGTCAGCAAGAGGTAATTATCCATAAGAAGGTTTAGCCAAATTTGGTTATAAACTAAACATTTAAGGTTTAGTTTATCCTTACATCATCCTTACATATAATCTAGATACTAGCCTATACTGGAAATTTGGTGGATTTGGGTCATTTTCTTAAATTATAAATTCTGTACAGTCAGGTACAGTAAACCATTAAAACAAGAAGGATTTTGAGGCCTTAGGCGAATCAGCATCCACACTAGTAGCAACGTATAAACCCCCAAAATCTATTTAAATTGCTTCTAAATATTACAAATATCCCATGATCAGACTAAATCAGGGTAGGTGAGTCCAAGTCTAACATTTTTGGGGCTTAATATGTCCATTAAGAGGCCTCACTAACAATAGGTAAAGGTACTACTGTGCGTGCTGGTTCACCCTGGCTGGATTTTAAATCCTCTCTCTCTGTGCAGTGTGTAGACAAAGATAGAACATAAAAGCATCTCCACGAACACTCGGTATGTCACCCTGCACTTGGGTTTCATACCGAGTTTTAGTTGGTAAGTCCAATCCAGTGAATAATACACTGGAAGATTGCTGGGACCATGAAAATTTGACAGTTTTCAGAGCCCGGGAGGAGCCCTGGGAGAGTCTAGTAAACACAGTGAAATCATATTTTTTGAGTGTTCCCTATTTCTCATCAGCTAGATAATTTGATTAGTCCAAGTGGGTTGCTATTAGTAGTCTCTCACCTACTTGCAGTCCCAGTTTCAGTTTTACAGGTGGGGTTGGAAAAAAGTTAGCGACTAAAACTTGGATGCTAGAAATATTTTTGCAGGGTCACGTACTGAGCGTTGGTGAAGATGCTGTAAACAACAGCACTTTGACATACCCCGTAGCTATGGCGGCGATGTATGTATGTATGGCTGGTTTTGACTGCAGCTACTAGGCTAGTAGCAGTAGCAGCGTTGAAAGCAGCTTTTAATAATCTCGGATTTCTCTCGTTCGCATCACCTCTTCCTTAATCACCCACATGCACAATTAAGTGTTTTTGTGTGCATCCAATGGAACAATTATTAAGTTAGTGTTTTTCTTCTGTGCACCTAATGGCACAATTATTACCTTACTTAGTGTTTTCCTTCTAGGCATCCAATTGCACAATTAGCGTTGTTACATTTGTGCCACTGGCACCCAATTGCGCTTTTTCAAGCTTTCATCACATTTCACCACAACAGCTGCATTTTGGGTACGTAGCAGCAGGGTTGGTGTTTTTTTCAATTTTGTGATGAAGCCAAACTGGCGATCATCCACAAGAAGATTTCGCCAAATTTGACTATAGACCAGGTATCAAAGTAAATTTTTAAAAGAATCCTTCACATTTTTGGCTACACATGCTAGAACCCAATAGCGATTTTTCAAAACAAAAACCCAAATCTAGCTACTAGAAAACAAATAAAACACATTTCTTTTTAGCCAAAATGTTGCTAAACACTGCTACATTATACTTGCAAACAGACACACAGATCACACGTACACGCTCATGCCCTTTTATAGTTGCATGCAGATGTGGACAAATCACTACCTTGTTGCAGATTCCAGAAGTTATTAGTTTCTGTGGAGTTCATAAAGTGGACTTGAAATGGACAATAAATTACAGTTAATAAGTTCAGAAGAAGTTGGGTTTTCTGGAGGAGCGGTGACTCATCATTAATTAATATACAAACTTATGGGGTTTTGAGAAATGTTTGGAGTTTCTTCCATAGAAGAGCTCATGTTGTTTGAAGACTTCTTGTTGTTGTTTTCTGGGATTCTGAAGAGAGAGAGAGAGAGAGAGAGAGAGAGAGAGAGTCTGTAGCAGGTAGAGTGGTAACGGATTGGTGATCCTTTTTTGAGAATTAGAGAGTTCTTAGTCACCTCCTGCATTGGTTGGGTCTTTGGGATTTCGCTGCAACAAAGCAGAAAACAAAAGCTCATGTGGTCTTTTGGGATGTTATGTAAATTTGTGTGTGTTTCAGGATGAGGGCGTTTCAAAACTACTTCATATTGTGTGGGGTGCAACCTGCAAGAGTGATCTACGGTGAAGCTGGACAAACCTTATACCTGGCTCCTGAAACCACAGTAGAGGAGGTACTGCAGTCTCACCCACATCACTTCATTTGCCAACAACCGCAGGCAGCAGCTGCTGGCTGCTTTTCAGATCATCAACAAGCTCATGGAGGTGGTAATCAAATCATGTTGTCCTTGGATACTGAGTTGGAGAGTGGCTGCATCTACTTCCTTCTCCCTCTCCCCAAACTCTTCCCTAGCAGTGAAGCTGCAGCTCCGTCTTCTTCAGCTGCCTGCACCTCTTGCGCATGCTTCTCGCAATATAATAATAATTACTGCAATAAACTGGAAATCATTTCCAAACTGGGTTCCTCAGCAGAAATGAAACATCTGATCCGCACCTCTAGTCCAGCTAGTCTGAAGCTGGCATTCCGATCTTCGCCTGATCACAGAGCTGCTGCAGGTGGAAGCTCGCCCAGCTTCAGATCGTCGAAGCTCAGAAACCTGAGTCCTGCTCGCAATAATTCCAGAGTTCTGCCTGAGTACTCCAATTTGTACAGCAGATGGAACAGTGACAATGCTACCGCAGCGGAATATTTTCTTCAAAGAAGAAGGAAGAAATGTGATCCTTGGAGACCCAGGCTTAGCTGCATATCAGAGGAAGAAGATCTAGAGCTTGCTTTGGATCAAGAGCTCAAAATGAATATGAATGGGGTTAAGCCGCACAGGGTGATAAGTACAGGATCATGCAAAGCACGCACTCACCATGGCGGGACAGCAGGAGCTCCTCTTGTTGGCAGTCGACCCAGCTCTAATATCTCCGTGTCTGCTTCTGTTTTTGGGTAAGAAAAGAACAGCTCAATAGGACTTATCTCTTTGTTGGTTTGCAGCTCCTTCCCCAAGGAAGTACCCATGCTGCATCTCTTCAAAAGGAAGAGATGAAAACTGCTGCAAGCTGGGTCATGTTGAGCAGCAAAGGCTTCATGCATGAGTCTTCTTCTTCTGCTTCTTCTTCTTCTTCATGATAGCTTCAAGCAACATCATTTTGCTGCTGCACCTTAATTGTGTTTTCTCCATGATTGTTTCCATTGATCCAGGAGCTAGCTCATGGTTCCTTTTTGCAATGTGCAGTGGTATGGGTTGGGCATTAGTGAGCATGCCAAGCTTAATGGTGAAGTGAAGCTAACTAGTCTTTGCAATACTATTCTGCAATTCAGATCAGCTGAAAAGGGTCACAAATTATATCAGGGCACAAAATATTTATATCACCGACAGGAAAGGTGCTGAAGCTCAATGTTCTCTAGTTGAAGTAAATCACCATCTATCTATGTATCTGCCAAGGATTTTCAGAGAACTGCCAGGTCTTGATCTGTATCCCTTACCTTCTTAGACTCTTGGTAGCTGCTTCTTTCTTCTGTACCATATAACTTTGCAGACAGAGCTATTTTGCACCATGTTCACAGAGGGTGAGTGTAATTTTCACAATGAATGAATACGAGGATTTCTTTTCTCATATTTATATTTTTCTGTTTTTTATGGTTTGGGACTCTCCACTTTTTGTTCTTACAAGTAGTTGATTAATGCTGTTATATTGCAAAGAAATTTGAAATCATCTCTCTAACCATATTTGTGAAATTGTCAAATCTATTCACCTTGAGTAAATCATAAGTATGTCCAGAACTTTGCATCAATACAGTTATAGTCTTGAAGACATAATATCATCTTGACTGATTCTTGCCTGCTGATGTTTCCAGCTTACAATGAACTTCTGTGTATATACCACATATATCTTCCATTGAAATAGATATGAAACTATGTAGTTTACCTCTCTCACATATTGTTTCATGAGCCACATTGGCCTGTAACTGTCGTAGGAAAACCATATATTTTGTTGTTAGTATTTGTTTTTCTGGATTTTTGTTGTTTTGATTCAGAGGTGCCACCAGTCATTAACTTCATCTGGTTGTTGAAAAAAAAATTTATTATACTAAGAATGCATGCTTTCTTCTATTGAGGATGCATGAGGGAGGAACAGAGACCAATGTGGCGCTGCAGTGCACAACTCTGAACCTTATATTCAACCAGCAACTAATTTGGATTGCCAATGTGTGCATTTTGGTCATAGAATATGAGGAACAAGCCATTTACTTAGTCACTGGTGTTGAGATGCCAAGGCTAGGTAGATTGCTTTGCTACAGTGTGTAGTCAGGTGAAAGATTGGTATGCATAGTTGAGGTTGCTACCCATCTGTGTAGCTATGTTTTGCTATTGACTCAGCTATTTTATGGGGTTGATAAGAACCCCATAATTGAATTTAATACCAATATGAATTGAATTTTAGACTCAATTGTGGCTGTCTTCGTGGTATAGAGTTTGTTAAGATCAAAACTAAAACTTCCAATTTTGATTATGCAAATGATTCTCGAGGAAGTGATGAGTCTTCTTTGTAGTTCGTCATCTTTCAGGCTATGCCACTAACTGTAATTTGTCCTTCAAATCTAAGATTGCAGATTTGAATCCATAACATTTGCCTCACTGCATTATGAAAATCTACACTTGAAACCCACAAAAATGGGATTAGTAGATGCATGTTAATCATGAAATGAGCAGTTCTCAGTTTTTTCTGAGAATGGTTAGGTTTGGTTTTTAGAACAGCTTGTCAGAATCGCCCTGGTTCTTTTTCTTTTATGAATTTCATCTTCAAGAGAATTGGGCCAGGTTTCAAAATTGTGGGGAGAATTACTTCAGTCAGTTTTTCAAAGTGTTGATTCGCACACATTTTATAGCAGCTGGTTTTCAAAGGTAGCTTTCACAAATCAGTTGTCAAAAGTTCAATTATTTTCAACAAAAAGATATTTTTAATTACAAAAATTACACAAAAAGGTAAAAATAACTAGGAGTGAAAAGAATGTAAAATGTTTTTTCTTACAACGTATTATATGTCAACAACTACATTTTGTTCAAATTAACTTTCAAACTCCTCTAACTTCTCTTCTAAGTCTAATCTTTCTCAATTAACTTCATCAAATTGGAAGGTGATTCACAACCAACTCTAAAATAGCTTGGTCAATTTCTTCTCACAAAAATTACCTTCTTAAAAAATTTCAATTGTAAGTGACATTTCCTTAGGTTAGCAAGAATGCTCACTAAAAGAAAATCCTCTTAATTTCAATTTTTGATCCTATGATGCTCAGGATTTGCAAGCTAAGAAAATCAACAATACAAAACATGGCTTCATGCTTCCCCCATCACTAAAAATAACATTTGATTCTTTGGGGAGCATTTGAATATTAACAACTTTCTAATGACAAGTTTTTCATTGGTTCATTTGTGTTGGTACTTTGTTCAAAATATTAAAATTATAATCTTCACCAATTGCATGCTTCGCACATCCAACTTCAAATTTTGCAATTGGATGAATGATTATCTATATATGAAAACTTTTGGGCCGGCGGGGTGAAGCAACCCCTAAATCCGTCCCGTCATCCATCCATGGATGAAGCTTTCTCTGAAGCCGGACAGACAGTGGCCACGGACAGTAGCTAAAAAAAGGTAGTCTTGGTACATAGTTATGAGCCTCAAAATAATGACAAAGTCAAAGAACCGGCCAACGAAGTGGCAGTTCTTCCACGAAAACCATCAGCTCGGCAAGGTTGTTGAAATGAAGGGAACCGACGGTTCTTTAGTTCCTGTTGGGTTCTCAAGAACCGGAACCGAAAGTTTAAAGAACTGGAGTGGGAAATGTGAAGGACCGGCCGGTGGGGATTGACAGGTTAAAGAACCGGAGTGGGAAATGCGAAGGACCGGGCCGGGGGGGGGCACCAACGGTTGTTTGAAAAGAAAAGTTTTTTTATACCAAAAACATGAACCAAGGAAGTATTTGGTAGATTGTAGTGTGTGCATGTATGTGTAATGGATATATATTTGGTGTAATAAAATGATTACATTATCCTTCACATCAATGCCTATCCTGGCAGCGAACGCAACGGGTACACGCTATAAGACTTTAAAAGTAAAGGATATAAGGATCTCATATTGGATTAATAATAGTCACACTTTCCTTATGGCTAACAAAAAAATATACTAGATACAGACTTTTTAAAACTTAAAGTCTAGCATCAAAAACATGTTGTGAGTTTTTTTTTTTAATATCTTTTTAAAAAAATAAAAGATTCCTAAACACTACACACTTTCACTTTTGATGTTAAGCAGACATAGTTAACTCAAGAGCAACCTTAGAGTCATTGTCAATCAAATTAACTTGGGTTCATGGGTATGTCATTTCTTTCTTAAATTTCAAGCACATATTCATAGCAAAGTACAATGCATCAAACAGTAAATAATCGCTTGTAGACTAGTTCAAAACACAAACACACACAATAGGGAAAAAAACAAGGGAGAAAGAAAAACTTACCTTGAAAAAGCTTGAAACTTGAATTTGAAAAAAGTCAAAACTTCAAGCTCCTTCTCCCACACCTACACAAAGCAAAGGGGAAGGGATGGGGGGAGTAGCAAATTGAAGAGGAGTAAAACCACAAACAAATAGTAACAATGAGATGCCAAAGAGGTTAGAAAGTTAAGCTAAGGAAGGTTGTGTATTTATGTTGGGTCATTGTCTATTAACAACTTCCACCAATGAGCAACAAGGCACTAAGTAGTAGTAATAGTGAGCAAGAAAGGGGCATCATTGAATAGTAACAACATGTAACGACAAGGTGCCAAGAAACAATAGTAGGGTGTAATGATGAATTTTAGGTAGGGGAGTAGTAGAAACAACGAGACATTAAAAGCAATGTAACAATGAACAACAATGAAGGATTAGGGAGCAACAACAATGAGGTGTTGGGGAACAATGAAAAACCCTACCTACCACATTAAACACTAGACTTTAAATCCTAGACCCTAGGTTTACTACTCATTAATATTTTGACCCTATTACCCATTGATATTATGACATGGGATTAAAAAAATCATAAAAACCAATTTTCAAATGGGAGATTCTCAATCTAGTGGGAACCCATGTAGCAAATTTCAAATTGATCAAAGGCGTATTCAAGGTGATAATCGGTTTGAAACCTTTGTCAACTTTCAGTTTTTTTCTAATACCCACCCAACATTGGAATGTTTAACCATGGTGTTCATTCAAGATTGTTAAAACCTAATCATGAAAGCATTTCATCAAGTAAGAAGAACAAGGGGAAGTTTAAAAAAAATCTTTCGATATAATTCCAATAAAAATCTAGTCCAAAAAACAACCAAAGTTCTTAGAACATGCAAACATTGTTGTGCTAAATTAAATGAAGAAATATGAACATATGGTTGTTCACTAACAAAAAAACCTTTGTGACTAATTTCAAATAATAGTGACAAAGTGGAGGAAGATTGCAAAATATGGAATGGAAATAGTTTCTTTTCAACATTCCAAGATTGCACCATTTGCAAAGATAAATGGGGAGTTATATGTGTTGACTTCAACAAAAAATTTAGCAACATGATGTTTTGAATATTGAGGAGCATTGGTTTTTCAATTGTCAAGACAAAGGCATTCCATTTTCCTTGTCCATAAATTGGTTCAATAATATGTGACATGATGAAAGGTCCTTTAAACGACGTTAATTTGCCAACCTCATCATATTACAAATCTTGTGGACAATTCAGATGATGTATATAAGCCAATATCTTTCACACCAAAAGACAATCAAGCTTAATGAAGTTGTTCATAGAATTATAGATAAAAATCCCAATGACAACAAAACTTGATGTGCTCCCACAAACCAATGTCTCAAGACCCAATCCAATGATTTTAGCTTCAATCAACAATGTTCAATAGGATGCAATTCCAATCAATTGACTGGGAACATTAGTATTTAAATAAATTACTCATTGTTGCAAAATAGTCTAGCAAATGTCAACTCTGTCAACTTTATACACACAACATGCCTTGTAAATAATGATAATGTTAAAACACAAAGGTGATTTCCTTTAGCATTGGTGGCGGGGGGGGGGGGGAATTAAAAGGGTAGAAAATTGAAGAGTTCATATTGATTATCAATGCAAATTTTGTATAATAATGTATTATATCTGTGATCTAACATGAAATAATATATATGTTTATGAAAAAAAATTCCCTCAAAAATTGTAACTAATAACTTTTGAATTCAATTTGAAGTTAAAATTCACTAATGCAAAACCATGGTTTTCATGCTAGTTGTTTCACTATATATAGTCAAATTTTTAGTCATTCCAAACTACCATGGGGTTTGTTGAACTTTGTTGTTAGGTTGAACTACCCACAATTATCATAATACATTTTTAAATAATAAAGTAATAAAATAAATATTTGGTTGGACTATTGGCCATTGCCAAATGTGCATTTAGTCCACCATTTTGTTTCTTAAAATTATTATATGCCACATGTCCATTTTTAAAAATATGACATAGTAAGGAATTGAACCTTCCACCTTTTCAACCATACATCAAGGCTTTAATTGTCCAACCACAACTTCATGTGGTGAGAAATATTGACATCCAAATATATATAAAAATTAGATTAATTTTAAATATGCATTTCAAAAACTCAAATGTAATGTCTTTCATGATGTGTAATTTTCAAATTTTGAATTTCATAACATATTCAATTTTTGAAAATTTTCCAATTCCATATGTCAAAAAAATACATATTAATCTAAAATAGGGTGCAATCATGGTTGGGGTACACAAAAGGAATGTCTCACCCCAAAATCACTCTTAGGACATTATTTTGAATGGCCATTACATTTACGAAATAATTTATTTGGTAGATTTTTTTTCCATCAAATATTCACATATTTCTTGATTAAAATGGTGGTGATTTTTTATGATTTGGATGATTAAAGCATGTCCTTAAATGTCCTGAAAGATGGTTCAATAACCATGTCCCATTTCACAGTTTTACTAAAAAAGATTCAACAAGACTACCAATATTTGTTCAACTTGTTCCATATTCTAACCATAGATAAAATAAAATATGTTTTATATGATGGCATAATTTTTCAGTATTGTAAATCACCAAATTTTGTGGAATTGATGTTAGAATCTTGGATTTTTTTCATAAAACAGATGCATTAATACGGATAATCAAATTAATTTTGTTAATTAAAAATTTACATTGCAAAGGTTTGGAAAGAAGTATAGGAGATGTGGGTGCAAAAAAAAAAGACATTATTTAATGTTTTTAATAAGGTTTTGGCTTTTTAAATGAAAGTATGCCATTTTGGAATGTCTAAGGTGACGCGCTCCCAAGCTCCTTAATAGACTCAAATATGAATTTGAGGGGAAAACAACAAAAGAGCAAGGAGTTGGGGACACGTTCCTTGGCTTGTAACACTTTAGGGGGGGGGGTTAAAAGGGCGTGTTGGAACTTCAAGATGGGACTAGGAAGAATGACAAGCACTTAATCACTCACACAGACCTGCACAAAACTAAATAACAAGTTGGTTAGTGCATAGTTGAAACACTTTTAATGTTAAGACGAGTCACGGGTAAACTCAAACTCACAAAATTCACCACAGCCCGGACTTGGGGGAAGCCACCACCTTCCCCCTTATAGTATATTTTATGCCTCTTCACGAGCCCCCCCCCATCCAAATGGCATTTTGTCTTGGGACTCCCAAATGGGAGTCCCGAAATTCTCACTTCTTGGACTCCCTCGACTTTGTGGGCCCATTGAGATGAGGTCTAAAGCAAAGTTGTAGCCCTTGTCAAGAGATTTTCAACGGTATGTCATACGCCACCTGCACGCCAAGAAATCGAGGTGATTCTCGACTTTTAGTGGTCAGGAGTCAAATTGCCAATTTGATTCCTGGCCCTTCTTTTGGCCATAACTTGTGTTTCAAATGTTCAAATGGGTCATGTAAGTCCATTTTAGAAATCTGTGTTCTAAGAGCTTTCCAATGATATAAATAACTACTCAATCTATTGAGTTTTGATCCCTATAATTACTCTTTGAAAATTCAGGAATCCACCGGGATTCCAATTCCCAAAGTGGAAGCTCCCTTGGAAGTGTGAGGGTTCATTCCCTCACACTTTCCTACACTCCCGGGAGCATATGGCATGACTCCCAAGCTTCCCTCTTGGCCCACAACCTTGTAAGCCCTTGCCTTGGTCGTGAGCTAAAGGCTAGGGTTATAACATAAGGAATCCTACATTCCTTTTTGGTTTATATTTGAACATGACATTCAAAATTTGTTCAATTGATTTGAATGATTGATTATAACATTTATTGGCTGAAAGTCCTAATATACGTATTCCCCTTTCATTGTTTAGCATCTTAGAACATTCATTTTACTAAGTCTTTAGTTGAAAACTTGGGACATAGGATAAATGGGTGTCATGGTTCCTATTATTGTACCCCAACCTATTGCACCCAATATTAATTTCAAAAGTATCAATGTAATGCGTTTTTTTATCAAAATGATTTAGTTTTTTTTTCTTTTTACGAAATTAATTCCACATGTGAAATAAATTTAAAATTTTATTTTTTACATTGTTTTATAAAAAAATCATAATGTCATTCAGTTATGTAATGATATAATTTCATAATGAAATTGTCATGAATGTCATTATTTCAAATTTATACTTGAGTAAAAAAAAATTCATTTGTTATTGAATTTCCAATGAAAAAAAATTAAATTGAATATTCAATATCTTTCACATTTTAAGTCTAAAATTTACAAAACCTTTTCCATCAAACCTTATTTTTTGAGCTATACCCAACAACACCAAGAGTGTGGCCCAACTTTTTAAACCTAAGTTTGAAATTCAAATTCATCTTCACTAAAAATTGAATTTTTTTTTGTTACACAATTATTTGATTCTCCATTATTCAAATTCCAATATCTTTTGCATCATATGTTTAAAAATTAGAAACTTGGTTTTATTAAATCTTACATATTGAAAGATTTCTAGAAACACCAAGAGTTCACCGCCAAACTCTATAGCCTAAATTATATCTGAAATTCAAATTTCATTTTCACAAAAAAATTCATTTTATTTGTAATTGAATTTTTACTTACAAAAAGTACCCAAAATTCAATATCTTTTGCACCTTAGGCCTAAAAATTATGAATCAACCTCCATTAAGTCCTAGTAATTGAGGTTTTTTCATGGACACCAAAAGCACACCCAAATTTTTAAAACCTAAGTCTAATTTCCAATTTTCATTTGGGGTGAAAGCACATTGAACACTAGAAGAAATTTGAAATCAACGACTGGATTTGTAACTCCTTTGTAGTTGTAATGGACACATGCGACTAAAAATAGCCTAGTCACCTAAGATAAGTGCCATAAGATAATTAGTCACAAAAGACATGACATGGCCATGAACTTGAAAGTGTAGTTGCAAACCTTACAACTAGGCCATAATTTTTCATCCATTGCCATGGATGCTCTTTAGTATGATGTGGAACCCCAAATTGTGATTGGATTTACGACAATATTTGCAATAGTTGCATGCTATCAAATGTGCCATTGACTGGTGGTTAAGATTTAACCACATGGTAATTTACAAATCCAATGGCCATGAAACATGTGGCAATTTTCCATTTGTTCAAAAAAGATATATTATAATTACAATAATTAAATATTATATATAATATTTAAATAATATAATAATATAATAAGTTAAGTTCAATATTATAATTAATTCATTATAATCTATCTTAGGCTAAATCATAATAGGCTACCTAGCATAAGCTAAATAAATAGGTAGGATCTTATTTATTTTGTTGGGGACAAGCTTTTTGATTAGCTCATCCCATATGGCACATGCACTATGTTTGTAGTGCATGCCATGAATTTAGTCCATTCTTTCACCTACTTATATTCTTTACAAGTTTGAAATTGTACACAAAAGATATGGGATAGGGTTGAAACATAGGGTTGAGACATAGGATCATTCTTTTCTACGACTCAAATGAGAAATTAAATTTCATTTGAAATAAACGTTAATGAAAGGGAAACATTACAACATTATAACACTACAACATTATCACATCCTTTGTCCCATACAAAAACATTATTATATATCAGCACAATCAAATATTTACTATCTACCTTACTTACTACCTATTACCTACAAACTAATCTACCATATTATTAATTAATTAATATAAAACACTATGACATATCTGCACAATAAAATACCTACTATTTAAGTTAACTGTTTCCTACTTACTACCTATCCTACTTATCATTACCTTGGCTACATATTTATTATCTACTACCTAGCCTACGTAATAATTTAATTACTTAGCTTACATTTAATAAATTACTTGTTTAACATAGCTAATTATGACATGTCCACAAAATAAAATACCTCTTGCTTAACTTATAATTACCAACCTAGGCTACATACCTACTATTTACTACCTAGCCTACCTAATAAATGAAATACCTAGCCTACAATTAATAAATTAATTGTTTAACATAGCTAAATAATTAATCAATAAATACAAAAACATTATGACATATCCACATAATTAAATACATCTTGTTTAACATATAACCTACCTACCTATTATCTATTAGTGCCTATCTTACTTATTACATATTATTTAAGTTACATACTTACTATCTACTATGTATGTAGCCTACCTAATAAGTTAATTACCTAGCCTACATTTAATAAATTAATTGTTTAACATAGTTAAGTATTAATCAATTAATACAAAAACACTATGACACATACACAAAACAAAATATCGCTTGCTTAACTTATAACCTACCTACTATTTACTACCTAGCCGACCTAATAAATTAATTACCTAGTCTACATTTGATAAATAAATTGTTTAACATAGCTAATTAATTAATCAATTAATACAAAAACATTATGACATATCCACAACATAAAATACCTCTTGCTTAGCTTACCTACCTACCTATTACCTACTAGTACCTATCTTACTTATTACATACTACCTAACCTATCTAATTAATTGATAATTAAGTACTTATTCTAATTTTTGTTTAAAATCTAACTACCACAAAAATAAATATAAAAAAATATTTTAACCAAATTGGTGAAAATGATAGTGTTATGGTGATATATATCCAAAATTAAAATGGTTAATTTAGATTTATGCATTGAAACAAAATTATATTTATGTGGAAAATTTATGGAAATGCCATGTGCTCCATGTAGGTTAATTTGAAATAGTTTGTAACTTATATTGTCCATAGTTATAAGAAAATTATAGTTGTTGTCATCACACAATTCAATTATCATCCATAAGTGGACAAACAAGAGAAAATGAACAAAATATGTCAAAATTTCATTTACATTTTGACCTAAAACTTTTGTAGTTGTATCATGCAACTACATATTTGATTAATAGTTGGTTGGACCCATCATTTAGTCGCACATGTAGTGGTATATACTTGTAACTACATGGACACAAAGGATTACAAAGGTCATAGTTGCAAATGTTGTAGGTTTGGACAAAAGTTGCATTGTAGTTGCAAAATGATAGTTGAAATGGACAAGATTTCTTTTAGTGAAGCCCCCCCAAAATTGTAATCACATGTATAATCTTTCTATAATTAAGTTTTTTAGTAATGTATGGACATCACATCTTGGATTATTTTTGGTTGTTTTAAGTATATTTGATTATCTTTAGACTTCATGTAATCAATTATTTTGAAAAATTCAACAAACATTGAAAAATTTGAATGTATGGAATATATTCATGACAAAATAATACTTGTCATGTAGTTTGAAATTTTGAATATATATTTCAAAACTAAGGTTGTGGATGGAATTCTTGGGTGAATTTTTTTATGGTGTATGATATTGATCTACAACAATTAAATCTAGGACAATTTAGAAATTTAAAGTTTTTGGATGAAATTCCATTCAAAAAATGTATTTTTTTGCATTTTTTTAGTATTGAATTATCGCAACCCCACTTTGGGCTAAGTGTGAGGATGAAATTGACACTCCCAAAAGTGGGAACTTGGAGTCCTCCGGGACTCCCAAAAATTCAGAGCTTGATTACAAGGGTCAAAACACCTTGCATTGGGGTGTTTTTTATACTGTTGGAAAGGTCTTGAAGTTTAGATGTCCAAAATGGCCTCGCATGAGCCATTTGGACATCTGCAGCCCAAGTTATGGGCAAAAGAAGGGCCGGGAGTCAAATTGGCAGTTTGACTCCCGACCACTAAAAGTCAGGAATCGACCCGATCTCGACGTCTACAGAAGGAGTGTGGCATGGTGTTGGAAAGCTTTCGAAGCGAGCTACAAGATTGCTTCAGACCTCATCCCAATCAGAGGTTTGAGCAAGAAGTTATGGATGCCCAAAGTCCCGAGAGTCCAACCCGGGACAATTTCGGGACTCCCCCTTGGGAGTCCCAGGAAAAAGTGCCATTCGGATGTAGCTCCCGCAGGGAGCTGCAGAGAATACTATATGGGGGAAGGTGGTGGCTTCCCTCGAGTCTGGGCCGTGGTGAGTCAAGTGAGTCCAAGGTCGCATGTGGTTTGTCCCAACATCAAAAGGGTGCAGAATGAGTTCTAACCAACTTGTGGTTGGTTTTGGATGCAGGACCGTGTAACAAGATAATTGTCCTTCTTCGTAGTCTAATCCCGGGACTTCTAGCACGCCCCTCTTACCCCCTTTAGTGCTGGAAGTCGGGAGCGGCTCCAAGTTCCAACTCCTTCCGCATTTCCACATAGTTAGACCCTCAAGTGAGTCTACCAAGGAACTTGGGAGCGCGTCATGAATGCATAATAATATCTTGTTTTTAAGAAAAAAACCACTACCATATGAAAGAGGAGGAGATTTTATAGATGGGCATTACATTATTGTTTCAATTTTCTTTTGTTTGGTAATGTTTCAT
>Ga0209208_10003559_pt1 | contig 22267 bp, 17 predicted proteins | sample S1TSphfallax_3_FD_187694 | JGI IMG/M metagenome (GOLD analysis project Ga0209208, IMG submission 187694) | Host-associated microbial communities from peat moss isolated from Minnesota, USA - S1T2_Fd - Sphagnum fallax MG (SPAdes) (version 2) | ecosystem: Host-associated > Plants > Peat moss >...
GTATTTAATGACCTATAAAAATGGGCTTGGTCGATTGGGGGATAACAATTCCCTTGGTTAATATGGCCTTTACAACATACCATTCCATGGTATATGGAATGGTCAAGTCATTGGGGCTAATGAAATCCTGGATTACCAAGGGAAAAAATTGCAATGTGGGAGATTGAATCATAATGCAACACAACTCCCAAATGCCTACAATCACCATGGTGATCACATGGATGATTGCACAATCATTGTATGCCATTAATGGAAAATTTTAATTGCCTTTGAAGATGACAAGTCAACTTGATGACAAATCATTAAAACAATTAGGATATAATATTCCAACCAAATACATTTTATGTATATCAATTTCCATGACTTTATAATCTATTGCAAAGAAAGAATGAAAGTTTTGAAAAAAAAAAAACTTTTCAAATTTAATTAGAGTAATAAGGCCCATAATCAAACGTAAGCCAATTATCAATCAAAGCAAAAAGGTTAGGGTAAAGCTTGTTAATAATCAATTAAAAAAGGATCAATGTTTGATATGCACCTTTTGACTAATTGCTTGGTGACCAAAAATATGTTCTAGATTTTTTAAAGGGTTACCTAAATAGTGCATTTTTATGGCTAGTAATAAGGTAACAAGCACCCATTTGGACAAAAATTGTGCCCCTTATTGGAATAACAAAGCATTTGCACGTGGGGAAAATATTGTGTTCACTTGGGTACCCATTGTGGCCCATTTTAAACATCAAAGTGTTTGTTTTATAGTGTAAATTAGCACAAGGAAAATAAATTTGCACCCCATTATCGTAAGGGACTATTTGGTAATGGGAGTTGTTTAATGTAATTACAAGTAATATAAGGTACATGGACATAAACAATCTTGTGTGCACAAAGGTGCCCTAAAACATAATGTGGATAGTAACAACTTTTGGGGCCAAAGCCAAAGCATATTTATGACTATCTTAAAGCTAATTTCATATTATGAAACCCCTTACACTTCCTCTCAAAAACATGGTTGTCAATCACAAGTTACATAACATATCACAACATAGAAAAAATGTTCAAACCACTTTAGAATATGAAAGATGAGTTGTTATTTATTCAAGAGCTTGTATTTCTAGCTTTAAAATCCTTGAGATCCAAAATAGATGAGGATCCAATCCTTGTGAAATCAAAAGACAAGGAAGGACCTATCAAAGTAAAAGGTTGCTTCAAAAAGGTGAAGGTATATATAAGTTCACGAAATCAAAAAGTATAACTAATAGTTAAAGAAAGGACATCTTTTGTGGATCAATTCTATGAAACAAAGTATAGATGGATCCAACAATTTGTAATCCATGAATAACAAGAAAATAAATAATTTTATTTTTGCAAATTGAACAAGTTGGAACATGTAGCAAGAGGTTCACACCTATAGCTTGCATATCAATTTCAAACATTGATTTAGTGTGGGAAGACTTTGAAGGTTTTTTCAAATTAATCTCTTTGAAATAATTGTTCCAAAATCATGCACTTTTGACATATCCAAACTTAACCAACTTCTTAAACTTTTGGGATGTGTATAAGAGGTTTAAATGTGTAGTTCATACAGGCTTAGAGTAGTCTCCACCAACTAGTTGGAGATTAAGGCCAAGGTGTAACATCCAATCATGATATTGAATATACTTCATAGGTGACGAAATGGATTGTTCAACCAACCAACAATAAAATGTTCCTCCCATAGCACAACCACAAAAGGCAAGAAGACCAAATTGAATTTCTACCCCACACCGATGAACAAATGGACAATTGAATCCTTGGAAGAAATAATGGATGTTAAGAAAAATGGGCATAATACTTTGAGGTAAAAGAAGCAAACATTAGCACATCCTTTTACCTTCTCTTTCAAATCATTTGAATGGTAAGACATGATCAAGGAAATAAAGGCCACAATGTGTGTTCATAAAAGAAAAAGATGCAACAATGGTGGCTTCGACATTTGATGTGCAAGAATGTCAACTTTCCATAACCTTGTAGCAATTCAAAATGAAAGTGGTAGAACTTACTCAAACTAAACCAATCCCCTTCTTGTGGCATTGGTTTAAACATCAACATTTAGAATTAAGTGTTTGACTTGTTGAAGGATTTTAGTTTTATTGGGCACAAGGTTTGACAAGCACGAGGTCTACTAGAACTTGCAAACATTATACATTCAACACAAATATAATGAAAATCATATATAGAATTTAGATGAGACAAGAATTCATGCAAGGCACTAATCAAAGGCTAGAGTTTTGGCAAAAATGGGTTCACATCAAATTTATAACACGATTCCCAAATCCAAAAAATGGTTGATTATATATTGTGTTGTAAATGTAGCAAAAGGTTGTACATATTCAAGGGTGAAAAGATTAAAGACATCTACATCGAGCATTGTAAAGTAGGAACTTTGTCTATTGCAAATATATTGTCCTTACCTCATCTACCTTACAAGAAGAACAAAAGACAAACAACCATTAGTAAATTATAGCAAATCATTTGCAACAACTTAAAATGAACATCCAAATATCTTATGTTAAAAGGCTATGAACAAAAAGTCAATTGAAAAAATCAAAAAATGAAAAGGAAGGAGAGGGAGGATAAAAGGGCTAAACATGTTGTTGATTTCTTTACCCCAAGTAAGAAAACAACTCAACAAGTAACTAAAAAAAAAAGTGCAAAAGCAAATTTCAATGTAGCTTGCACAACTTAACTTAACACCCTATTGAGAAGATCCTATGTTGGGTTTGAAAGGTTGATGCCTTCATGAAAACAAAAACAAATGGTCAAATTGGGCCCCAAAAGGCAATTACTTTACTGATAATTTTATCATGCACAAGAGGAATGAGCCAAATTTGGGCAAAGGTCAACTAACAAAAGGAACTTGTTTTATAGGATCTCACTTTGTTCTTGAGAACTAACCAAATATGATGACTTTTGATTTTTTCTTTCTTCATATATGGTAGAATTTTGCACATTTGTTTTCAAAAAACCCTTTCAACACTTCTCACCATATTATTTTTTGTCGCAATAGTGTGATAATACCAAATCCAAAAAAATTGATTCCCATGATCATCCAATCAATGTTTATATGTATATATAATTTTTGATGTTACTCAAGTGGCAATAGTCCATAAATATATTTAGCCAAATTTGGCAATATTCAAACTATGAAAGTATAAAATTTAAGTATTGTTTCATATTGTAAGCAATTTGTGGTGAATATTTTTGGCCAAGAAAAATTCTTAATTGAAGAATTTTTTTAAAATAAGAAATTTGTAACAAAAAATCAATTTATTGAAAACATTTTTCACAAAACGGCAAAAGAAAATTTGCTACAAAAAATCATTGGATCTAGCTAGCAATTAACCATATGTAAAAAGTTAATGTGATCAACATTAGCTAGATTCAACTTCTTTTCATAGACAAATTTTAAATTAAAAAATTTATAACTGACAATTGGTGGGTTGCCCACTATTTTAGTGAATGGGGGACCTATCCACCAAAATACTATAGCTAATAAAAATAATGTTATTTATTTATTTTTAATAGTGGGTTGGTGGACTCATTATTTCCATGAAAACCCCCACTATTTGCATACCCACTATTGAAATAGTGGGTGGGTGGAACATTGTGCCAATGCACCACCATATGGTTTCAAAGATTATTCATCCTTTTAGGGTGACCACAACACAAGGGTTAACAGTGGCACCTTTGAGCCACCAACAATTTTTATGACAAAATTATACCTATTATAATTACAAAACAAGGTTCAAACCAATGTTGGGCGGGTATCACAAATTCCCCCAACCATCAATCGGGCATCAAAATCTAAACCCCTCAAAGTATCACATTCATTGATACCTTGCATGAAAACCAGACTACCAATTCTCATTATGTGTGAACTGGATGGTGATAACCAATTAAGTTTTTAAAAAATAAAAATAATGAGACCCGATTAAGGTCTGACCCTTAACCCATGTAAGGATCTTAGGAAAATCCTATGTGAAAAAATTAAGGTTAGGTGGAGGTGCCGCATTCCAATGGCCACTTCTAGAAAATCCTAATTTTTTTATAAAATGCACTTTTCTACCCTAGTTTTTCCTCTTGCATTTCTTTCATGTGTTCACAAAGGTTGGGCATTGTGTGTGTTGTGTTTTCTAGTGTTTTTTTGTTATTTAGATTTTGGAATTTAAAGTTTGGATCATAGAGTTAAAATTTCTCCTTTCTCTTTATTTTTTTTCTTCACCTGTCTTCATTCACACTCTTATTTTTCTTTTTTTCCCCACCAACTTCTTTCCTTTGAGCCTCTTGTCTTGTTGCTACTTCATCATCTTGTTGTGCCTTATGTTTCGTTGCCTCGTTGCCTCATCTTGCTACCTTGAGTTGTTGCTTTGTCGTTTCATCCTATTGCCTTAAGTTGTTGCTTTGTCACCTCGTCCTACTATTTTGAATTGTTGCTTTGTTACACTGCCTCATTGCGTCACGTTGCTTCGTTGTTTCTCACTACTTAGTTCCCATTGCACCTCAAGTATTTTCTAACCCCCCCATTTTATTGCTTCACTGCAAACAAAAACAAGCAAAAATATAGAAAATGAGAAAGAAGAACAAATGAAGATAAATCTTTAAAAATTGCATACTCAAAGAAAAAGTTAGCAACCACATGGAAGACTATCTTTGTTTTGAAGTTTTTATTATGTCAACGATAATGCAGAAATTGACCTTGAGAACACACAAATCATGTGTTGTATCCTTTGTTATCAAGAACCTATAATAGGAATAAATTCAAAAATTCAAACAAGGAAAAAATTGATTTCTTATTACAAGACAAATGGAATAACTTTTCTAAAAAACATGTGGATGTAGAGCACATTATTATTGCAAAATTATTTGAAGAAGAAGTAAACTCTTTACCAAAAGGAAGAGAATAAAAACAACCAACAAAAAAAAGAATGAATATGTCTAGTGGGTAAATTTTTAAAAAAAATTCTATCAAAGATTCCTTCAAAAAAGAGGATGTGCCATAAAAGAGAATTTTTAAAAGACATGGGTCTTTTGATTAACAAGAAAATTTTACTAATTTAATTTATGGAAAGGATGTGGCTAAAATGTTTAATTTTGCATTTGCATCCATAACTAAATTTCCCTTCCAGAACGTAGTTTTCACAAGAGATATTGCTAGGGTTAATTGAGAAGATAAATCAACAATATGTTCTTCTTGCATTGGCAAATTGTTCTTTTACAACAACTAGCTTTGATCTTTGGATGTCTAAGGGAGTTTATGATGTTTTTGCATTAATGATTAATTTTTTGAGCAATGATTGGTAGCCAAAACATGTAACTATTGGCTTGTTTAAGGTGATAGAGACTATTGGTCAAACATTGGTTAAAAGCCTAAGAAAGGTATTGGACAAATATGGTTTAAGGAAAAAAAATCATTGCTTATGTCAAAGATGAGGGGTCAAATCTCAATTCAATGCCTACTACATTGAAAGTTATTGTAAATTTTGAATATCTTGGTTTATAAGAGCTTTCAGGGCACTTGATTTGGGCAGGCATTTTCAAAAGCATGTCAATATGGCACTACAAAGGAAAAGGTGTGTAAAGCACTAAAGTATTTTTTTGTTAAGTCTGCTCAAACAAATTTACAAAAGTGCATCACTTAGCCTAAGGAATTTGGAAAGGGAAAGCAAAAATAGAACAAGGCTTGTGTTGAGATTGGCATTTGCCCTAGAAAATTGAACACTTTAGTGAAAACCAAATAATCCTTTTTGTTTCATTATTATTTCAATAATTTACAATTCTTGAAGTTTTGAATTATACAAGATAATTAATCTTTTCTATTATTGGTTGTGTCACAAGTTTCTTAATAAAGCCATTATGTTTCAAGAGGCCTTACAATTTTGTTCTACCATTGTGCTCTATTATAGCAAACAGATTATTGTGAGAGTCACTGGTCGAATGCCTCCACCTTTAACTTGGCACATTTTTTAGATTATAATGGATTGTCTCTCTCCAATTGTTTCTACTTGTGTTCTTAATTGGTCATGTGGACATTGGCTCCTTGGTGATGCCTTACATTGTATTATTTCCATGAGTTTGAAATTGAAGGAGGAAAACAAAATTATTCTTTCATTTGAAAGCCTGATGGAAGACGATTCCATTATTTCTAATGAGTTATTTTTGTTGGCCTTTAACATTAGAAGGGAGGTAATCAATGTGTTAGATCTTTTTCCTTTCATTTTTGAAAAAATATGAAAATAAGAAAGCTCATAATATGATTTCTTTAATGTGACACCCTAGGATTAAGAGTCTTCGTATAGTATCCTCATTTGTTGGAAGGGAGCAAGGTGTTGCTCTTGTTGAAGAATATGATAGAAAATCCTTGTATCCTATGTTGGTGAAATGCCATGAGCATTTGTATCCTTTGGTAAAGTTAGATAGGACTTCTACTGACCAAGATATTTTTGAATAAACTGCAAGCACAAGTGAACCAGTAGAAAAGCTTGTGAAGAGGGAGTTGCTGGTTTTCAAGAAATATCAATTGGATGTTAAAAACATCAAATGTCCTCTTTAGTGGTGGTAGAAACATGAAGTAATGTTTCCTATAGTTAGATTTTTAGCTTGACAAATTTTGGGTGTTGTTGGATCTCAAATTGAAACAAAAAGAATTTTTTTTTGGCCGGAATACTTACGAACCTTAGGAAATGTCGTTTATAAACTGAAAATTTAGAAAAGTTAATATTTGTCAACGGCCTAATGATCTTAGAATAGGTTGTAAGTCTTCATTTAACTTAATGGAATTCCTTGAAAGGGATGTAGATCTAGAAGAGGAGTTTGAAGAGTTTGAAGGTGAATTTGAAAAGGAGGAAGTTGTTGAAGAGTAAAACTTCCATAAATAAAATATTATTTAGTGTTAAAAAATTGTTTGTAATAATGTTTGTAATTTTTTCATTAGTAAGAAAATTAATAAAAAAACAGGTGGTTATCAACTGATTATTTGATAAGCTATCCTTCTGCATTATTGAGTTATTACTCAATTTTTTTATAACCTACCTGACAACCAAATGTTATATATTGATGATCTGTGATCCTGAAAAGAAATTTTAAATAAAAGACCTACCTGGTGAATTTTTTTTAATTTAAAAAAAAAACTGGCCAACACTGGTTCAAACTTCAAAGGGAGTCTGATGGATCATGGGACTTCAAACCAGTGTTTTTCCTTTTGGAAAAATTTGCCATTGTGGCAACTTTTTAAAAAGTCAATGCCAAGGGTACAAAGGAGTTCAAAGGAGTTTTTCCAAAAATATGCACCAAAGTCACCATGTTTTGAGGAAAAAAAGGTCTGAAGCCATCATATTTGTCTAGTACATTCACAAAAACAAAGCAGAATTCTAAAAACTTTTCTACTTTCTTGTCTGGCTCATTCCTCTTGATGGATGATCACCAGTCCACCTACCTCAAAAACTTGACCCAAAATTTTGTTTTTAAAAAAACCCCACTTCTAACCCAAGTCAGAAAAGAAAAGAAAAAAAGGAAATGAACCATATTTTGATGTAAAAGGAAAGAGAAGAAAAGCCCAATTTTCAAATCACAAAAAAAGTGAAAACTCAGCAAATGGTTTTGTTAAAATCATCCAATATGAACTTTAAAGTGATATTATGATTTTATTTTTTTCATTTTTGTCAAACCTTCTGGTTTTACTTTTTTAACTAATAAATTATATTATTTTCTTTGTTTGAGCATAGCTATTTAAAATTACCTAACCATTATGGGTTTACACACTATGAATGCATCATCAACCCAAATCAGAGGTAGAAAAAATTTGCTAGAATAATGTAGAGCATCTTTCTCCATAGTGTAGGACAATGTCCTCTCAATTTCACAAGCCGAGTTCTTCATTCTATACAAGGTTGGTGGTTGAACATCCTATGTAAAGAGAAGGAAGGAGATTGACTACTCACAAAGTCACATGAGTTGTGTTTTTGGTAATCTTATAAGATTTCATACATGTGTTTCTCAAGCATCCTCATCCACACCCTCCCCCCCAAAACTTTCATTGACCAGTTTTTGATCCAAACTTTCCAGCTGATGTTTGGAGAAGGGCACCGAGGTACTTTAAAGGCTGAAAGCAGATCGAGATTGGTGCGTGTGACCATCAGCAATGGCCACAACACATTTGTGGCAAGAAAACAATTGCTTTGGCTGGAAGACTCTTTCTCCCAAAAACTTTGAATTTCAAAAGATCTCTGATGAGACTATTGCTTTGGGTGGAAATTTTGTGCAATCAATATTTCTCTGCAATTGCTTTCAGTGGAGGAATTGAATTTTGGAAACTTGGCCTCAGGATATGGTTATATTAAAACTTTGTGCTTCAAAGAAGCATTCCAATTTTTACTCATCTTTTTGAACACCTTCTCAAGGAACTCTCCACATGTTTCACTAACATGCCAAATGGGTACGTTAACAAGCGGCTGAACTGAACAGGAATTAGCTCTACCCTTTAAGGGCAGTTTCAAACAACAGAGATTTTGACATCTAGTTTGAGCTAACTTGGACGTCCTATAAATTCTCTCTTTTCCTTTTTCTTATTCCTTTGTACATTTTCCAAACCTACGATGTGTTTATGAATAAAGTTTTGCAGGGTTGCATCAAATTAAGCGAGAAACTGAAATCTGTGTAACTGGGTCAGGTAATTTGAATGCAAAATGTTTGAATTAAAATAGCAGCATAGAGAAAACATCTAGGTCTCCACTTGTCACCCACAACCAGTTTTGAGTCCCAATTTTTACCAAGGCATGAAAACTTCCTATTGAGAAGGGAGTTAAGGTTTTATTTTGGCGATTCGTCAAAAAAATCACCAAGTTGTGAGGGAAAAGGTGTTTTCTTGACTCTTGTTCAAAACTGAACAAAGTCTCATTTTAAAACAAATAGAGTTCTTTTCAATGTTGCCATATGGCTCATGAACACCTTTTGCTAAAGTAAGAAACATTGTTCATCTAGCTTTGGTTTGAAATGGATGAATTCTACCATTTGTCATCTGAGCTTGCAGTAGAAGGTTTCTTATATGCTTTTGTGTGCATGTGGATTTCCCTTAGTGGTGTTTCCCAAAAGTGTAATCTTCTATGAATTGATTAAATTGCAACTTTTTGGATGAAGGTTTACCAGGTTTGCCATTGGCAATACAATAGTAGACAATACAAGTGTTATGCGTTTGGATGATAGTCCAATTTAGAAGGATAGTATGGTTCCAAACCCAAAGTCTTAAAATTCAAAGAGTGTAACGTCATCGCTCTTTGGGCAATATTCCAAACCAGGCAAGCAAAATCCCCTCTCATACATGGATACAAGCATGGTAGGCAATGGATAGCAACATGACTCAAAGGGGTACATTGTAATTGGAGATCAAAAGAAACCCAAAAGTTTTAGCTTAAATTTATACACTTGTTTAGAGATGATGCTCATAGATTGGCTCATGCTCATAAGTCACTGTCATGTTCAGGTCCAAAGTTTTAGAATGACTATCCTTCCTACCACAGGTAATGCAGTAAGTATACAAAGGTAGAAGGCTAACAACTGTTCTGCAACATACCTAGAATAAAGCTTGATGTAGAGAAGAAGAAAACTAACTTTACTTTAGGCCACTAAAGGTTCACCTCATTGAATGTGGCCTTGTTATGTATCTGCAAGGCCAGCAGAAACAACGAGGGGAAATCTCCATGGAATGAAACAGCTTCGGTAAGGATCCACACATGTAATTCAGTTCGTTTGACCCCACAATATGCCTCCCACTTCAGCAGCCGTCAGATGTCGTGCAACACTGCGTTTACAGTCACCTGCCATGTTTTCCTCCAACCTCATATGACTTCAATATGAATTAATATGTCTTCATACATACTGAGAACTTTCTCCATACTTATGATCTAAGTGTCAACCTGAATAGAATCAAAAGATGACCCAATAAGGAGGCTAGCGAGATTTCAGATCTGACAACATATCAGCAAACAATATAAAGACGAAACCCAACCCTAAAAGCAGAGAAAAGAGACTCAACTGGAATAGAGTTCAAACATAAGACAAGGTCTAAGACAATTGTAGCTTCCTCCCACAGAACATTTGAGGAGGCATGGCATCCTAACAAACAGTGAGCACAAACAGACCATAATCTGGTAGTATCATAGAACCCAACAACCAAAAATCTGAGTAGAAAGTTCTAGGAGTGATCTCAAGAACACATGGGTTTGACTCAGTACCAGAACAAATAACAGTACTCACAGCAGATCCAGAATGCTTGTCGCAACACAGATATAAACAATGCAAATTGGAAGCTCTATCAGAGAGACTGACAATATTGAGCACACTTATACGCTGTACCAGATCATCTCCTCACTTTCTAGAGGATTGACCAGGCCCATACCCTCCATCAATGATGCACCAGGATCCAATCTCACTGGTTCCAAAGAACAGAATGGAGATGCAGCATCCCCCTCAAAGCTCACATCAGAAGAGACATCTCCTGTATACTGCGAATCTGGGGCACGTGTGGTTGATGGAGACCCTGAACCATAGCTATCACTGTCCCAAAGCAGTTCTGGAAGCCTTGTAGGCTCAAGTGGTAATCCCTGTGCTACAGCTGCTGCTTGGGGAACAACAAGGGAAGGAATTGAGAAGAAGTCCTCAGTATGCAGAGAATTTCTGGGAAAATCATAGGTTCCCAATGCCATTGCTTGGTTTGCAGAAAGTAGCTCTAAAGGATCAGGACCAGAGACAGATGGCCGTGAGATCAGTGGCTCCTTGCCTGCTCTGACGATTTCAGAGGACAGTGACATGAACAGATCATTATTGCTGGGAAAAGAGGGTCTTGCAGCTTCATCTACAAACAGGTCCTTGAAAGGGTCACTGTCAGATCCATCAACTGTCATAAGCGGGACAGATGTTGCTGATGATGTTACACCTGATGACACTTGAGAAGTGACAACTGAGAAACAAGCCATGTCATCAAGTAACAATCCTGTATCTCCCTCTTCCTCCTCAAGAGCATCTCGCTGTGAGAAAGCCTCAAACAGATCAGCCTGCGCACCGGAATACCTTTGACTGAGGAATTCATGGCTCTCTAGATGTATAGGCCAATGCTCACCAGACTGTGTGGAATCTGAACACTGTGAGGATGGAACATTCTCAACAAAGTTGCCAAAAACTTCCTGAAATCCTTCACTAGAAGGTTTGGCAGTACGATATTCAAGGTCTTCTGTTACCAGATCCATAAATTGTTGCTGATGAGACAACCCACTAATTGCCTCTGAACCCCAGAACTGTTCATGAACATCAATCTCATTAGACAATGCCAACTCTTCCCTGTGACTTGATGACATAGAAAACCAAGATCCTTCTACACCTGCCTGGTAATCTCCAATTTCCAGGACAGAACTGCTGGAAAAGCTAGCAAAAAGGTCTTCCAGTGAGTGTTGAGGTTGCTGCTGCTCTACCCACTTTTGTGAATGTTCAGAATGCATCAGCTGTTCGGTGCTTTCACTTGATGCTGCTTGTGTAGACACCCCACAATATTCACGTCTTGAGGGACAGAAAGTTGATACATGTAAGTTTCCAGACCTGAAATCTACCTGTCGTGAATGGGGTCGGCAGTCTTCCTCTTGCTCCTCGTACAGACAGTTTAAGTCAAAGGCCCATGGAGATTTAGATCCTGAACTTGAGCCCTCCCTTGTGCTATGATCCACAAAAAACTTGTAAAGATCTGAAACAGAAGTTGGCTCCTTCATTTGCACATGTGATATTGAAGCTCTTGTGGCTGATCCATGCACTTGAGCTAGATTGTCTTCAAGTCCATAATTAAGGGAAACTTCTACAGGACGCAGCAGAATTTCTTCTTCTTGACCTGCTCCAGCATCCTCATCATGAATCAACTGCACATTATGTTGCTGAGTTTGCAGCTCCTCTCTAGCAACTTGTGCAGTCTCCCCTGGCTGATTGGCTACCTTGACTAACTCATCTCCATCTGAATCTTCCTCTTCTTTTCTTCCAACAGGGTCATCAGATGTTCCTTCCTGTACAATTGCTGCTCTATGCAAGAAGCTCATATTGACACTTGAAGTAACATCCTTTTCATCATCTATATTTGAATCTAAGCAAGTCATTGGCTCTTCAGTGGCGCCAGCCCTTAGTTCAGAGGTCAGTGTTTCAGAACTGGAAACTGTGTCCAATTGGTCAGTGTTTAGTCCAATTGAACCAGGGTGAGCACCTGCAATAATTGAACCTCCGGTCATTGAAAATGCGAGCAATGCTGATGACCAAGCATCATCTACAGTCACCAAAGGTCTTGAGGATTTCAAAGAAATCATTTGTGAAGATGAAACTTTGCCACTGCTTTCAGCACCATCATGATGAGCTTCCTTCAGAGACTGGCAAGAAACGGTATCATCTGTTTTGGTCACAACTGCAGACCTGTCCAGCACCTTGTCTGCATCCAAGCTTGCAAAAGATTCTGCAGAGCCAACAGTTACAGGTGATTGAGTTTTGTGAGACTTCAACAATGATGATGACACTCATGAGGCAGATGAGTTGGGAAATGTTGCAGGCAACCAGGTTGCTGGGATTGGGGGTCAAGGAGAGAAGCAGTGTACTATTGCAAGTGATGTGCAATGCAGTGACATTCCTAGTGGTCTAGAAGTGAAAGGACAAGGTAATGAAATATAAGTAGGTGAGATGTTCTGAGAGTTGGAAGTGGATGCACCTTCAAAAATAGAACGGCCCTGTCCAGAAGTATGGGTTGAATATGGATTGGACACTTGAGCTTCCAACCCTGGAGCAAACCTTGACTCATAAGCTATGGGAGAAGACCCTGTATAGGAAGCATTACCAGGCTGAGGTCCCATATTCTGCCTGGCCTCAAGAAGCTCAATGCGTCTGTCAAAAGACTCCAAAGCCTTGTTCAGAGAAGTCTCAATGCGCATACACACAGCTTCCAGTCTATCAAGGCGCTGACAAACCTCAGCAACAGAAGGATTATGGGTGACTTCCACTGGTGGAGAATCTGCAACATGTTTTCCTTTCAAGCCTCCTGGGTCCAACCTTGACATCAAGGCTTGCATAATGGGCTCCTTACTAGGTGTCAGCATACTTTGCATGCTAGCACCCTCTGTAAGTAATTTTTCTCCATTAATAGAAGCTGCCGGTGCAACCTCTTTCCTTTCACTCGACCTAGAAAGCCCCGATGCCATTTGCAGCATACTTGGAACAAACATCCCAAGAAAGGCAGCCCCATTGCCTACATTCAAGCCCAGCTGTGGTGGATTCACAGAAGTAGAACAATTGAAGGCTGTAAAAATGGGGCCTAAAGACACCGTGATCAGAACATCCTCAATATCCACAACAAACTTCTCTTCCAAAGACAGAAGCCTGATTGTTAAGGACATGCATGGATCAAGGTCTTCAAACTGCACTTCCACCTTATAGAGAATCCTATCTGAAAGAACTTCTTCCTCAGAATCAATGTTGACAGGAAAGCTATTAACATCATGTCTCTTCTCATTCTTGATTGCAATCTGCTGTTCAAATCCTGCACCCTTGCAACTGCTAACCAAACCATTACTGCTTTCAACAACCTCAAATTCTTCATCACTATGAACTGTCCCATTCTGTCGCCCATCCCATTCATCCACAACCAGCACACTAGCCTGAACCACTTCACTCTTCTCACCTCCTCCTAAACCAACCACTGAAATTCCACTGTCTTGCACAGGTTCTTGGATGGCATCAGAATCTGCCTCATGTACACCCCCTTGAGTATGTTTAATCAACGAGATCACTTCATCTCCCAAACCTTTATGTATCCCTGCTGAATATGATTCTGCAAACTCCTGCTGACAGTGTGATCCTGATCCATCAGCAAAATCAACAAGATAAAACTCTGCTTTGCATCCCTCTGATTGCAGTTCATCAACTTCTTGACCTTGTGATTTGCAAGAGTGAGCAGCGGCTTCAGCCCAGTCTGTTGAGTCCTCAGAACAACTTCTTTCTTCCTCATCTGTCTCACAAGAAAAGTGACTCCCGTGCTGAACATCACATTCTTGACTCCAAGCAGGTTCTGCCAGACCAATTCCAGTTATGACCTTACATTTACAGATTGGCATGTCACCACATTCGCACACTGCCAGTTCACCTTCAGTCTCTTGACAATCAGAACCTTCTGAGCCACTACTCAATCCTGCAACATTGGCACTCTCAGCTGGTAGTTGAATCTCGCTTCTCTGATATTCTTGGGTCATACCAGAAGTTACAGCATCCTCTGCTCCTTGAGGGTTAGAATGGCTCTCAAATCTGTCCTCAGTGACTGGTTCCTTTACTGACAATTTGCTTGAAACTTCTTCATCCAACATGCCTGCAACAATCTTCTTGCTCTTGGTTGCTGCCTTAAACTTCGTACCACGACGCGTACAAACATACTCTGGGTTGGCAGCTCCCTCACTCTGTGTATAGATTTCACATGTCTTTGCAGAACTTAGTACCTGAATGCAATGGATATGGCACAGCCGGTGTTGAAATTTCACTGCACAAACAACAAGATTGACATTCATCACCCACACCCACAACTGAGAAAAAGGGGATACATGCAACAAAGAGGGTGACCTTGCAAAGTAGCCTTGCAAAATCCTCTATTTTATCAAACCCAGAAATCTAGATTTTACCCAAGATATAATAGAAGCATGTGAAATAATGTCAGAAACAAAGGTCAGCAATGCGACAAGCAGAGCTCTGAATTGTTCCTGAGAGACCTAGCCACTCCATTCACCACTCTCTACATCATCTCTCGTAAGAAAGCAACGACATCCGAGTAGAGACTTCACAGAGAGACAACAATTCTTCTCCGTTGGCATGTCTGCAGTGAGGGAATTCACAGAGAGACGACAATTCTTCTCCATTTGGCATGTCTGCAATGAGTGTAACAAGGGAGAAGTTTCTTCACTATCACAGACCTGTGCAGATTTCCAACAAAGCGTCAACGCAACGATAGACTGTTCTTACACAGGACTGGAACCTGAGTAGTTCTGGAACTTCACACAAAACTTACCCTACAATCAGGACAGATTCCAGAAAAACTCGCATGTCCGAGACCACGGCGTTCGCTCCAGCGTCCTCAAAGAAGAAGCAAAACGAAGCGTGCATGCACGACTTCTTTACCGGGAAACGCAAAAACAAAGAAAAATACGAAGTTCTCTGCTCAAAATTTGCGACAAATCCTAAACAGACAACCTACAACAACAACAACAGAACGGAGGGGAAGAACTCTCCACTCTCACCGGTGACTTCGCAAGGACTCGGGTCTGGACCAGGGACCAGAATTGCGCCGCCCCCGACGCCATCCTCGTCTGGTAAATCCGCCTGTTTTCGCAGTACAGATCCATCGGCGGCATGTAGTACTTGCAGCAAGCTCACATGCTTCGCAAGGTTTCCATCTCTCGTCTTCCAACCGCTCCGCAAACTCCATTCCATATCCTCCTCCATCAAGTCTGTCGTCTTTTGTGTCTCTATGTATGCAGCTTCCCAAAGAGCTCGGATGAAAACAATGAGGATTTTCTCTTCTCAATTACCGCACTCCGCGACCTCCTCCATCTCTGTAAGTTTCGATATATGCATATCCAACAAACGCAAGAGCTCTCCGTCGTCGTCGTCGTCGTCGTCTCCTTCTTCTTTCTCTCTCTCTCTCTCTCTCTCTCTCTCTCTCTGCCGCTGTTTCCGTGCACGCAACACCGCACACAAGAAAAAGCACAAAGCACGAGCAAGCCAGCGACTTATTACGGCTCCCGAGAGCGCCTTACTTGAGTCTTCACGGATGAGATGCATCCGGATATCATCTCTGAGGCCGTGTACTTTTAGTTCATTATCTTCTGTTCTGGTATTTTGTGGTCATGGATGAGAGACACACACGGTCGTCCCCCGACTGCCGTCGTCTTCCACGAAAAAGAATGAAAGAAAGAAAGAAAGAAGAAAGAGCGCACAAAGTTTGCCGTCGACGTCCACTCCTCCTCCTTTCCTCTCCCACCAAGCTTTTTTTTCTTTCTCCACTTCTCGTACTCTGAACGCCAGAGAATCCAAACGTACGTGTCACTACAATCCAATGCCGTGGTATGTGTTGTGTCTAACGCGCACTCAAAGCTTTTTCTTCTTATCTTTTGATTGTTCACCCACATGTAGCAGTTGTAGCTGTTTCTCACACGCAATTGAGTCTTGTTCTTTTCTTGTACTTTGCAGAGATGGTGAATAGTTTTATTTTTATAAGGATATTCAGTTTTTCAACGCTTGCTTTAAGTTTGTTTACCAAGTGTACTTTATCTTGTTGGGGACCTCTTTTGTATGCTGCTGGTTGTTCTTATTTTGCCATATTTGGTTTCTTCACGGAATGGTTCATTGTGCTGCTGTGGTACACATTGGAGGTGTTAGCTTTTGTAAAGTGTGGTTTTGGTATTTGCTTCCATCTGCAGTTAGGGTTTGGCATATACACCTAGGGTTTGCAGAATTATGAGGGTCTAGGATTTTTGTCAAGATTCGGTCTGCAGTTGTGTAGTTTGTGAAATGTCTAGACAAAGGATAAAACCATGCTTTTTATCTGGAAACTGACTGTCAGGAAGAAAGGAAACAGTTTTGGATTTGTCAAAGTTTGTGGACAAAGTCGTGTCAATGAAGCTAGCTCGGTCCAGATTATGAAGGTACATTGCAAACTGCTTCATTGATAGTCATCCTCAGGTTTTTGGAGTTGAAGTATGTATTGCAAGTTCTTGTTTTTCAATCTGTTTTGCTTGGCCTTTTCTTTTTTGGAAGTGGAGGCCCATTGTTAGCATGATGAAGGAGCTGTGTAGCTTGATGGTTGGCAAGTTACAATTACATTGCAAGGGTACAAAGAGCTGCTAAATCTGGTGTTGGGTTTCTGTGTTTGTGCTAATTGGTGATGTTGCACATGCCATGCTTGTAGAAGAATTTGTACATGGTCTCTCAGCTCTCTCCAGTATGAAACTTTGGTCTGATCATAATGAGCTTGTACTAAGCTGATAATTGTCCTAGTCTTTGTACATTGCTGGTTTGAAAGTTGTTGGTTGCATGATACTAGTAGAGAGGTAGAGATATTCAAAGATGCTTGCACCATAGTTGCTTGTCAGGCAGCAGCTTCACAATGATTGGGAGAGAATTGTGTTGCTTCCCCATGTTTTTCCTTGCCCGGGTTTGTATTTTCCTAATGCTGTTGCACTCCTTGAATCCAATGGGTATGTTGTGTGCTGGAGGGTTTGAAGAGAATGAGATATTATTTTGTCTTTTGACGACTATAGAACCTCATTGTTGTAGTCACACACCCACTTATATGATATGTTAAATGAAAGTTCCAACACAAATGATATTCAAAGATAATTGCTTTGTGATTCCAAGGTGCGCATTGTGGTTCTATCCATGTCCTCAAAAGAACATGCTCTTATATAGCTTTCAGTATTGGGTCTGTGGACTCTTTCTCTTTCCTTGGTTGAACCTTTTTAACCTTCTGTTTGTGCTCTTCTTTCTTCTTGGTTTCTTTCACTAAATGAACTAACATTACACCAACACTTGTTACCATAATTATACACTTGTGTGTTTGATGTTCAAATGAATAAAAATACTCTTATTGAAACCATATCACATTTGATTTCAGCTGTGTTATGCAATTTTAAAAAGAATACCAGAACTGAAAAACACAAACATGACATTTTTATTCAAAGTTCTTTGACATATAGACAAGCCAGGTATTTGCATTTTCATTCAAGTGTCTTTGACAAATAGACAACCTGGGTATTTGCAATGATTCCTTTGAAAGATTCACTAGCTAGTAGGGGGCATTCGTATCTTCGATGCTTTGACAGCGAAATGATAGGAATGATAGTTGTAAAAGCAAAAGGAGGATGTGGAAAGTGAATGAGATAGGAGGAAAAATACATGAAAACTGAAAACCCTAAACACAAAGTAGAAATTATTAAAACCCTAACCCTAAAAGTTATAAGTCAGGTATCAAAGGGATTTAGGCCAGGTTTTCTGGGAGATACCCTTTGCATATATCCTCTTGGGTCAAGTTCAGTTATATATATTTGAAATAATGAAGCTCCGGTTATGAAATGGGGGTGGGTACCAACTTTTTGAAAATGGCTGGGTAGGAGGTGGTTTTTTAAAAAATAACCAACTGGTTATATATATATATATATGTTAGTTCTCTTAATATGACTTTTTTATTAAATTTTAGAGGTCGGATCTGGGTGTCCAATTTGGATTTTTTTTTCTCAAGGCCAGTTCTTAAGTTTTCGGTTCTTGCTTATGTGAGAGCATTTGGTTCTCATGAACCGCTATCATTTGCAATTTTCATTTATTTTTAAGTTTAGATTTCTAGCACAAGTAATATTTCAAATCTTTTTACAACCAACAAATTTTTTTGAGTTACTTTTTAATGAACCAAAAAAAAAATTCCAACATTTTTCCAACTGACTTTTTTTTTTTTCTAAACTTCACAAATACACAACTTTATCCCTCTCAAAAGAACCTTCAAATTTTTCTAGCTCTTCTTCTAAATCTCCATCTATGTCAATGAATTTTACTAAACTAAAAGGTGATTTACACCCAATTTTAGGATCACTAGGCCAATTTTTATTAACAAATATCAATTTCTCCAAAAAATTTGATCGTAACTTACAACTTTTTTAATTTGTAAAGACTCTAGTCAAAAAGAAAATTCTTTTCTTTTCAATTTAGGTTCCAACAATTCCCAAGATTTGACGAATAAGAAATCCCATGGTTGGAAACATGGACTCATGTTTCCACCACCATTACAAATGACACTTTATTTCTTTCACATCCACTTGGTATCATTTTTAAATGAGAAGTTCCATGTTTACAAGTTCTTTCATTGGTTCACATATGTTGTTAGTCTGCTCAAATATATCCAAACTACAATCTTCATTCACATCAATGTTAAGAAAAACATTTTCAGATGATGGCACTTCAACATGGGATATAAGGATTTGAGATCATATTCTTCAACAATAGCAACACCTTGTTCCCTTCCAATAAATGAAGACACAAGACTAAGGCTTTTAAACCTAGGATCTAACATCAAGGAAAACATATTATGGAATTTTTTTTTTCAAATTTTCTCAAGAAAGAAAGGAAAGATTTTAACACAACACAAACTTCCTTTCTAATGTTAGATGCAAAAGAAGTTAATTCATCAACAATAATTGATTCCTTTTCCGTAAAATTCTATAGAAATGGAAAAAATTTAAGTGCATTTCTAAGTTTCAAAACCACATATATTACAAAATTTAGAGCATCACTTAATAACTAGTGCCCACAAGACTAGTTCAAAACACTTGTAGTCACAATAGAGAAAAGCAATCAACAATAATTTGGTAGATGTGCCATGTGAGAGGTGGTGATAGTCAACCAACCACCTTCATCACAATGTGTTTATTATAGCATAAAACTATAGCAACTCCAAATAACAATGCTTTTTGAAACATAATGATTTTGCTAGCAAACCTACAAAACAGTAAAACAAAACAAATTATTAATCTTTTATAGAAACAAAACAAATTGACAATTTTCAACAAAAAACTAACTTTTTCACAAAGTGAATAAGAGTTTAATTTCTACATTGTTTTCATTAAGGTATTGAGTTTTCAGGGATGAATCCCAGTGTCAACATAAGCTTTGGTCCACTCTTGCCCTACCCTTTCCAAAAATTTTGGGCTAAGTAATACACTTTTTGTAAATTTGCTTGAATTGCCTTGATAGATACATACCTTATATTTCTACACACTTTTTCATCAATAGTAGCATATTGACATGCTTTGGAAAAAACATGCCCAAAACAAATACCATTGAAACTTTCTTGTAAACCTAATGTTTCACAACTAATAATAGATTTTAGAACAAAAGTCATTGCATTCAAGTTAGACCCATCATCTTTGACATAAGTAATGATTTTTCTCTCAAACCAAATTTTGTTTAGCAAATTTATCAAATTTCAAACCAAAACTTGTCTAGAAGTTTCTATAGCTTCAAACAATCCCATAGTTATATATTTCGGTTAAAAATTTACAACCAAAACGAAAATATCATGAGCACCTTTATTCATTCATCATCAAACCTTGTTATTGTTGTATATGATTTTGTAAAACTAGGTACAACATACATTTGATTAATTTTTTCCACCAAATTTGGCAAATTCTTTTGTGAAAATTGTCTTCTAGAAGGAAAATTAAGTATTGGGCATAAATGTAATGTTAATCTTTTAAGCCATATACTTTCAACATATTGAATTAACAAATTATTTTTTATAATTAACAAACTTAAATCTTTGTCAAATTTCTTTTTGTTGAATATTTTGAACGAATCCTTCACAACAAATTTTTTTGATATGGAAAATTTAGATGGATTGAAACGTTTTTTTGTTGGTTGCCTTTCCACACTTCTTATCATCATATTTTGTACTTCTTATTCAATTTTTTTGAAAATTAAATAGTGATTAACATCCACATTTTTATTAAGGATGTTATATTGTTTGTTTTGTAATATGAGATTAGACCTTTCCTTGCTTGCATCCTTGGGTTTGAAACATTCACGAGTGCATTATAACATAACAAACATTTCATTACTTGTGGTTGCTTTAAATTCACAAGTTTGTTATCATTTATGCAAAAGAAAGACCAACGCAACGCATTTCTTCCTTTTAGTTTCTAAATTTTCCTTTGATTGTGTATCTTTTTAAGATGTCACTAGATTATTTCTTTTTCATTGCAAATTTCCTCCACTTTCAAATTCCAAACTAGGATTTCTTTCAGATTGTTCTTCCACATTTTATTTTGCTATAACAACTTCATTCATGAAAATGTCACAAGTTACATTTAGTTTGTTTTCATTTTTTAATGAATGTTCCATGTTGTAGTTTTTGCAATAGATTTAGTAGAAGAAAAGTAATCAACAATATTCTACCAAATGTATTTCAAATATTGCATACAATTGCAAACAAAAAAACTAATGATAATAATGCAATAAAAGGTTTGAAAGTTTAGAAAACTAAAAATAACAATGCAATATAAGGTTTGAGTGTTTAAAAAACATTTACAACCATTTACAAAGCAAAAGAGTTTAAGGTAAGAAAATGAAAAATTGAAGATACAATGAAAGGTTAAAGTAAGAAAATGAAAAAAATGAATGTTGATTAATGTTTTGTTTAGGGTCTAGGGTTTATGTGTTTGGGAATATGCATAGTCCAAGTGTTAAAAATTTGCAAAACAAACAACATAGAATTAACAATTAACTGCACAATTCTTTTTTGATAAACTAAAAACTAAGTTACAAATCAAAGAGAGAAAACAAAAAGAAAAAAAATTAAAATTACTAGATAAAAGATTGGAGGTGGCTATGATGCTTCTTGTGTTCCACTTCCTGCACATATAGAAAAGGGAGGAAGTATTAAACAAGGGGCACAAATTTGAAACTCAAACAAACAAACAACAAAATAGGTGTTCATGCGACGAAACAAGTGGAAGTAAACAAGGTACATGATGGCAAAAACAAACAAACGGAAGTAGGTAGGTGGTGATGGCAAAAGATGGCAAAAACAGGTGATAGCAAGCAGGTGGGAGCAAAGAACGATGGCGAAAGCAAGCAAGTATGAGCAACGACAATTGTGAAAACAAGTGGGAATAGGCATGTGGGAGTAGGCAATAATGGCAAAAACAAGCGAAAGCAAGCAAGCTAGAACAAGGAGGCAAAAGTAGGCAACGATGGTGGAAATAGGTGAGAGCAAGCAAGTGAACAAGCGAAATCAAAAGCAATGATGACAAAATGACAATGGTGGAAATGACGATGAAACATGCGATGAAATAGGCAAAGCATGTGGGTGCAAGGTGCAAGCTCACGAGGCAAGCAAGCAACTAACTTGCATTGTGAAAGGAAGAAGGAACTCAAGAAATAAAAAATCAACTCCCTCAATACAAAACTACAAAACACCTAAACAAAAACAAACAAAAAAAACCAACTTTCAAGAGAACTTTCAAGAGAGCTTAAACTTTAAACAATGTGAAAAAGCTTTGAGCAATGTGAGAGAGCGAAAAAGGGAGAGATTCGTTTTTTTATATTGAGAGCAAAATTAGGCGTCATTTAAGGTTTAAGATCCTTCTTCTTAGAAGCTTCTAGTTCCTTCCTAACCCCCTACACCCTACATCCA
>Ga0209208_10003560_pt1 | contig 22266 bp, 11 predicted proteins | sample S1TSphfallax_3_FD_187694 | JGI IMG/M metagenome (GOLD analysis project Ga0209208, IMG submission 187694) | Host-associated microbial communities from peat moss isolated from Minnesota, USA - S1T2_Fd - Sphagnum fallax MG (SPAdes) (version 2) | ecosystem: Host-associated > Plants > Peat moss >...
AAGAAGACGAAATTATGAGCAGGAAAAGGGAGGAGAAAAAAAAGAAAGAAAAATAAATTATGAGTGGGAAAAGGGAGGAGAGAAAAGAAAGAAAAAGAAATTATGAGGGGGAAAAGAGGAAGGAAGGGAAAAGCTGGAAGTAGGTTAGGGGTAGGTAGGTAGTGGGTTGGGTTTAGGGTTTGGGGTTTAGAATTAGAATCAAAAGTGTTTCAGAGATGCACAAACGTTTTTAAAAAGATTATTATTGCATGTTGTGCATGTAAGCCACAATTTCCTTTCTCCTGGTTTAATGGTGAACATCACCAATGGTGGCATTCTAATATGTAAGGAGTAAGAAGAAAACACAAAAGCCACTAGATTCAACAACACTCACCAAAAGTCTAATTGCCTTAAATCTCATCTCTAGCTCTGCATTTTGTCAGGACTCAGCATCCCTACTCCAGTGCTGAATCGAAGACGATAATTAACTCTAATGTTACACTTGACAAAATGCTGAAGCTGACTTCCGCAATTACCGTTGATTGAGATCATACTTCTTCTTCACCATCGCCACTCAATCATTTTAACATAACTTAGTTCATCATTGCATCATCAACATTCCTATTCACAAAGATCTCAAAATTCAACCATTGACTCTACATTATTGCCCAAGCCCAAGAAAGCTGACGATAACTTGGTCACTCAAAACATGGTGTTGTTTTTGGGCATCAAATTCTTTAAGCTATTGCATGAATCATGAAATATAGGAACCCTTGTAAAATTAAATTCCATTTTCTTGAGTGAGTGGGCAAAAGATTCTTCTTTACTCATATTTTTCTAAACTTTTAGCCTTTGGATAAAACCTATGCCCTACAATGGGTGCACGAGGTGAGGGTGCCTTCTTGGAATTTAACATTGATTGGACTAGTGGAAGAAAGTCTGAATAATATGGGAATAATAATCCGTCTCCTCTTTAGATGGATCACGTGAGAATCCCAATCTCCCATGACACATCAATTAGGGCATTGACAACTCAAGCTTGAGTCCCAATTTCTTTGAGTATTGTGTTCATCAAGATTCATGTTGATGCATTGTTGTCTCATGTATGAAAATATTATGAAGTCGAGTAATATACCATAGGTATATAATTAGGTTTGGCAAGTCTCTATTGATTGATTACTGAATTTTGAAAAATAAGGTTTGACAAGAAAAAAAAATTAGTGGAAAAGAAAAGAAGACATATTTACCCCAAAAAAAAAAAAATCCAAAATTTTCATCCGTGTGTGACAACTTCAAGCATTTTTTCATCCCTTTGCAACAACTTGAACTTTTTAAATCTAATTATATATTTAAATCTTATTTAAATTATGATTGTTGTATGTTTTTGTTTCCTCTTTTTTTTTTCACTTTGTATGTCCTCTTTAGTGTTTTTTTGCTGTATTGCATGTTTGAAAAGTGTACAATGGTTTAAAAACAACAACATTTCGATTGAAAGTCTTTTAACTCTCATCAACAAAAAAGAGACGAAGATTAGTGCAGAGAAATGTGTTTTTTTTGCAAGGTTGAGAGTAAGAGATTAGAAAATAGATAAGGAATATCCAAGAAGAAGATTTTCATGTGTGTTGACAAAGTGTGCTTATAAACAGGAAGGAGGAATTGCCTTGTAGTTCAGCATTTTATCAATCTAAATGTTTTTAATTTTGACAGTCTGACCTTATATTTTTCCCTTTTCTTGACACTTTATTTTGAAAATATATTTTACCTACCCTACTATACACCTAAGGTATGTTTCAATGAATAAGTATGATATATGCCAAATGGCCAATGAGATTGTAAGAATGGAAGCTTTGAATTGTTTGAAGGAGTTATCTCTAGTTTAAACTGGCACCTAAATGTCATAATAGTTGCATGTTAGTAGGCTTGTAACTAGGTGCAAAAGAAAAAACTTATGACCAACAAGATTGTTCAAATCAGTGCCATGAATTATCTTGAAGTAGTGTTTACATGTTGTATGCAAAAAGACATTGCAGAATTTGGACATTTAACACGCCATTCTTTGATTTTACTCAGATAGTTTGCATTAGGGTTTGTCAAAACCTAAACAATTATACATAAACCCTCAACCTTTGCTACTTCCTCCCTTGTACTAAGAGATAGGGGGTTTTGGCCAAATTTTGTGATATGGAAAATTTTCGATAAATGAGGAAAATTTGTCAAAATTTACTCTTTAAAAAAACATGAAGTTGGTCTTTAAACAAATTTGTCGGGGGAAAACGACAAAATTTGTGGAAAGCAAATCCTACTTTGCTTGGGTTTGTTTATTGAGGAGAAAGAAGAAGGAACACTGCGCTTTGACAACCGTGTCACAAAAGTTCAAAATTTGCACGCTTGTTTTTTCTCTCGGGGGGGGTTGCAAACCACGACTTTCAACGCAGTACCTGGTAGCGTACTTGGATTGCGAAATTCGGCGGAAATTGGCCAATTACTCATTGCTGATCGAGTATAGCCAAGGTGCTCCGTGGGCCTTGGTGGCACTGGAGCTGGACTATATAACAAGAGAGAGATGAGAACTAGAGGATCACGTGTTTCAACATTGACACAGTATTGTGAATATTGTGACGCGAATTTTGTTGTGATGAGTCTCCAATCGCTGCTCGCAGCTGGAGCTCATCCATCCGAGTACTACTACTAAGAGCACTAGATCTCGAGCGTAAGTCTAGTATTCCAACTTGAATCCTGAATAACACTTAAGAGTCCACTTGAGTTCCATGCAAGTAGGTGCGTCTGTGTGAACAAAGAGCTGATCTAGTTTAACTCATTCGGTAAACAGCTGCAAATCGATAGTGGTCAGTGTTTTAGGTCTCAGAGATTGGTGAAGTTAGGTGGAGTGGGGATGAATTGGACAAGTTCGGCAGAATGCGTGGAGAAGGTGGAGGAGATGCTCAACAGGGCTATCATACAGCAAGAAGATCTATGGCGGATGCTGTTTTTGCAGTCACCACCTGCTCCTGGTCACGATGATCAGGAGGATGCTGCTGCGGCTCCAGTACTATCGAGCGCGATCGTAATAGAACAACGTCATGGACGAGTAAAGTACGACGACGTCATCCCGCCCATCGTTCACGGAGCTTTGAAGGGAAAGCTCCACAACTCTATGGATTGGTGTCACCTTGCCGTCTCTCGCCTGAATGAGATTCTTTCGCGTATTCAGGCACCGGAACCAACCTGTCCTCCGCTAGTATCCGGGAGTCCACCAGCGCGGTTCCTCGAGTGTGAAACGGAGCTGCCAGAGTCCCAGATTGTGAAGACATTAATCTCGAAGTCGGAACTACATACTCGGCCGCTTAGTCCCATTCAAGCTGCTCATGTGCTACCTTTGAAAGACAAGCTGGAAGATCTCTCGTCCTTGCCTCACCCTCTCACTAGCAAACGGCAGCAGTTCTCCAGTTGCAGCTTCGAAGCTGGCAGATCATCGGCGGTGCTCAGTATTGCAGCTACAGCGTCCGACAGTCCCTCCAGCTATCTTAATCTCGCTCATACTCCAATACCGTCAGGCGTTGATCCAGCTGCTGTATCAGGTGTACTTCTGCAGGACCTTAAGCCCTAGCCGCTAATCGCAGCTGTACAAAATTAGCTGTTCAGAATCGAGTATCATGCAGAGAATTTGGCTGCAGTGAGGAAGGTTTATTTTTGCACTAACAGTTGTGAAGAATTGTTGAATTCAGAGCCGGGGTCGATGCGTCTTCTCGAACTCATGGACTCGGATCCATGGCCCACCGAGTTGGCTTGGATATCCCAGTTAATCACGCCGGAGGATTCGGTAGCAGCAGACTACAGTCGACAAATTGCGACTTCCGTGTGCCAACCAGATCACGCGCCTGCACCCTATAACGTTTCCGCCGGCACTGACGCTGCAGCTGCAAATACGAACCTCGCGGCACCATGCATAAAAACTGATATCTCAGAAATCGTACCCAAGGCCTCAATAGATTCTATAAATGGCCATCACCAGATCACTCCCTCGAGCCGGAGCCCAATTCGTCAAAAGCGCCACAGGTATCTCATGTCTGCTCTGTTCGAACTTCGGTCCAGCAACAGAATTCTGTAGATTTATATCGTGGAACAAGAACTTCCCAGGTCTATAGATTATCAGTTTAGTTGTGCACAAGAATTATTATATGATTATGGAGGCGGCCATATATTCACCCACGAAGATTGTGAATTGCAGAGATCCTGCAAAGGCGGAAGCTGAGAAGAAGTCAGAAATACAATACCAGCGTCTACAACCTGGAGTGAAAATTAGGACGAGGAGTATTCCGTGTGATGGTCATCAGGGGTGGAGGAAATACGGCAACAAGCCGATTCAAAATTCATCCTTCTGTAGGTACGCAAAATCCCTAGATCCTCTAACCCAGCTTCCAGCTGCTCCACAATTACATCTCTGCATGCAACCATGTGGCATAGTCGATTCCTTGCTACCCATCTGAAACTCTTGAAGAATATTCATGTCTGAATATTATACAAGTCCTTCTAGACCCAAATTTTCCCTTGGACATCATCACATCCAGTCTTGAATATAGTTAGTAACCAGAGAAGTTTATAAATTTATTGGTCGAACTTCTCAGCTAGTCTGATATATATCCTCCAAGGCTAATATTGTTCAGCTGGAACATGATGGACGTACTGCATGACTTGGTGGGTGCTCATGAACAGAGGGTATTACAAGTGCAGTGTGAGCGGTGAGTGCAATGCGAAGAAGATGGTACAACCCATGGAAAAGGATCCCTCAATCTTTGAAGTCACATATGTGGGCCAGCACACCTGCGGCAGCAGCATGATCATGAGCTCGAATTCTAACTCCCGTAGACGTCGCAACCCACGATCATCACAGCAGAAAAGTAATAAGACTAGTGTACTAGCCACGGCTACGACGACGGAGACACCGACTACCCCAGCTGTTATAAGTACTGCAATTACCAGCGACCGGCTGCAAGTCCATCAAGATGCGGTGATCTCCCCATCGACTAATTCTCCAATTGAAGCTGTACTCTCCAAGAAGCACCTAATGCTAATTTCAGCTACCGAGAACGCGGTAGTGTCCAAGCCGCCACATCAGAAGCTCCAGCTGCAAGCGCCTGCAGTATCACAGGAGACAGCAGTGGCAGTTGCAGGAGGCTCTGATCTAGAGAGCAGTAGTCTGCAGGAAGGATGGACTAGTGGCTCCACAGATCACAGTAGAAGCAAATCCGGCAGCGATGCGGACGAAGAGTCCAGGCCAGAGACTGACAGAAAATCAGAGGAGGGAAATGGCGGTAACGCTGTAGCAAGTGTAACGGATTACCATTATCTTCAAAACAATCAGCTAAGCTTCTTCAACTTCCCTGCAGCAGCTGCAGCTGATTTTTCGTCCACCTTAGCATCCAGTCCCTTGTCGTGGACGCATGAGTACGATGACTTCCTCCTACAACAATTAAGTAGTAACGACAATATTCATCCTGACCAGCTACATTTTGCAGATCATGTGAACCTGCTGCAAGAAGAACAACAACACCAGCAGCTAATTACTTCTTCCACTACTACACAACAGCAACAACAATTCAATGCTAGTGTTTCAACTTTGTTATATGGTAGTTTTCTTGAGCCTTAAGTTCAAATGTTTTTTTTTGTTTTTTGTTTTTTGAAATTTTAATTGAAGGAATTTTTTTGATGCAGCCAAAGTGGTGATCATCCTTAGGCTCTCAAGATGTAGAAAAAGTATTGGAATTTTCCCTCTACCTAGTAAGATCTAGCCAAATCTGGCTATAAACCCAGTGGCTGTCTCATTCAATCCACCAGGAAACAGATTCAATTGTGGCCTCCCCTGCACCAAGGTAAAACTTTCACTACCATGAACATGTGCCCTGAGAATGACCTACCTGCAGGTAAGCTTTTGAAAGCAAACTTCCTCTTGCAACTAGTGTGCAAGATTGACTGACAAGAGCTAAATTGATCTTGTTTGCAAGCTTTCTTTTCTAGGTTCAAAATTTTAATGATTTTTTTCTTTGTTTGTGGCTACCCTCAAAATTACTTTTTTTTGCCCTCAGGGGTTTTTGGCTGTCAAATATGTTAGTGTTTTAAATTTGAGACTAGATTATTTTGGTAACAGATGAATTCTGCATGCTTCAAATTTCAATGACTGATTAATATATTTGTTGTGTGGTGGTGGTCTCTTTAATCTGTTTAACTAGAGTTTCAATTCTGCTATGCTACAGAATGAACCAAGTGATCAAGCATGTTGACAGATGCACATTGCCCTCACCTATGCATGTACAAAGAAACAGACTCAAAATCCCCTTTCAAACACAAATTCTGATACCTGGAGGAGTTGACCTGGTTAATATATTCATTCTTCGTTTATTAATATGAACCTTAACATTCATCATGAAAATCATGATTGGTAATCACCTCTAATTTTCAAAAACAAAGCCAAGCTCATGTGGATGTCAAGCCATTTCAGCCAAATTAATTAATGTATTCAGAAAGCATGTGCAAAGGGAATGTTACACTATTTCTTTGTCTTGGGGTCAGAGTAGCTCCGCCCATACCCCCTTTTGGAACCTCAAATTGTGTGTGGTGAACAAATGACTCATTCATGAAGTTAGAGACAAAAGAAGATAAGAATATTTAGAATGATCTCCTCTGAGAAGTGTGGAAAAATACACAAGATCTGGTGTTTTTCATTTCAACAAGAATCCTATTTATTCATGAATGTGTCTTAATTACCTAGCTATCTTTTTGTCTTTCTAGTAACATGGTCATTGAACTCATTAAGTTATATTGTAGCCAAAACCAAGGGTTACTTGGTTTATGAACATCATGATACAATTCAATTAACAAACATTCATTTATTGGAACTTCCAATGGACAAATGGGATTATCAAAATAAAGAAACCATCAACAATTTTATCTCGTTGATCTCAAGGAATCAAAACTCTCCAATTTTCCTCTCAACTGTCAACTGGACAAAATCAACATATATAAGTTCTTCCAATTCAACCCAAAATTTGTCCTTAAGGATCCCATTTTCATTCCAAAGTTCCCACAACAATGGAGGTGCTCTCTTCCAACAACAAATGATTTGATTATTTCCCTCATAAATTCCTAAAGCCCAAAACCCAATTGAACAAACCATTTAAACTGTTCATAAAACCCCTAAATTCCTTCAGCAAATTCCTTGAAATGGTCCCTACAAATTACTTCTAATCCTAGACCTTCTACCTTGAAACTCATAGCACACTTCAAAATAAAATGGCTATGCAATGGGGATTCCTCCCCAACTATAAAAAGAACAAAAAAAATTGACCTACCTAGACTATATTTCAACGCAAGTATGCACTCCACTAAACAAAAGAAACACTTAGCTTTTCTTCAAAACCATTGAAATATCAAGCTCAGGCAAACTTTCGTTCCTTATAATCCAAGCTTTCAACATTTTCCCACCATCACAAAATCCATCAAACTAATACATTGCAAAGTTCCACAATCCATCTTGAAGAGGAAACAACAAAGAAAATAAGCATGTGAGCTTACCAACAAAACAAATAGAACGAATGCCCACAATTCCTTTACTTACATGAATGTAAAAATATAGACACATAAAGCAAAACAAACAAACTACTAATTACTTGGAGAAGACACAATCACCACACTGGTCAACACTTCACGTTAGGTGTTAGATTAAGGTAGTGTAATTGATCATTTCTGTACTTTTTCACCTTTTTGTTCATTTTAGGTCGTAATATCACATGTGTTTTCTTCTTTTTTAATCTATCTTTTTAAATTCACAATGATAAAATTATCGTTGATTGGTTTACTCATATTTATTTGATTAGATCAAATTAATTTGATCACATGGGCAACACTTTCCCTTCATCAAATTTCTTCAACCATAACAACTACATGCAACATGTGCATTTTACTATCGACAATGGCTTTGTGAGTAGGTACAAACATATCAAACTTGTGTTATAATAATCAAGTTTTATTTCACCTACAACTACCATCTCTTTTACATAATGATGTTGGATGACAATATGTTTAGTCTTGTTATGGTGGACTAGGTTCATAATGAAGGCAATGTTGTCCTCCTAATTAATGAAACCAATAGTCTTTAGTTCCTTTTATATATTATACTTTCAATGTATCTTTTTTGACCAAATCTAATGATCTCCTCTTTCCTATTTCGCATGATTTGTATCCTAAGACAATAACCTTTCATTTCAAGCTCTTTAAAGAATGTATTTTTCATAGCAATCTAGGAACCTAGTACCTAAACTCTCCAAAATTACCTCCCCCTTCAACATTTCTTATACGATTGGGTCAACTACATCCATGACTCCCCTTGAGTTTCATTAATTGCATTTTTTGGACATTTTTCAATCAAAGTTGCATTTGGTATGAAAGTGTAAGTTTCACAACTAAAAATCCTCAAATGATCCACCATTGGTTTCTTTTCACTCCATGCCTTTAGAAGTGTCATCCTTTAAACTGTTTTGTGAGGATTTTTAGCCTTGTTTTTGTATTGATGGTTTCAACCTTATAATTCATGTGCATGTTTTGATGAAACATTGATTGAACTACTTACATGACAATCCTATTGCAACATTTAGCCACATCATTCTATTAAAATGTATAAAAGATTAACTTTTTATATTAAATTTCATGTTTCTTCAAGTACTTATGAAACTCATTAGACATGTATTCACCTTCATTATTATTTCATAAGATTTGCATCTTCTTTTCACTTAGGTTTTCTACAAAAGCTTTGAACTTCATGAGTTTTGAAAAACACGTTCTTTTGGTTTTCATGATGTAGCAAAATGGTTTCAAGATTCACCATCAATGAATGTTATGAAATATCTTGTTCCTTTAAGAAAATGTGTTTTTGTTAGACCCTAAACATCATTATGTACCAAGCCCAAAATGTTGATAATTCACATTACACCTTTCTTTGGAAACAACTTTTTGTGCTATTTCCCCAACATGCAATTTTGACAAAACAACAATTTTTTTTTTGCTTTGAAAAACAAACCATTGACAAAATTCCTTTGTGTAAGAAATTTTAAATCATGTACTCCTAGATGATCAAATTGTTTATGCCACAAATTAAGGTTGTTAACTCAGCCTCCTACAAAATGGGCAACTTGGGTTTTCTCCATTTCTTTTGATTTAGTGGTGCACCATAGCTTATAGAGTTAATTCACATCTATGCCCTCTTTGATTATATAATTTTTTTTGTTTTTGTCTTTGAATTAAAAAATGTGGCCTTATGATGTAGCCTTATTCATAAAAAGGTAATTTTCAATACATGTAATACATTGGTAAAAGTCCCTTTAACAAAATTCTCTCCTATTTCCATGGTAACATCCATGTTATCCTTTCCTATGGCTTCCATGAATTGATTTGTCTCCCATGTGAATCTTTATAAGAAAAATAGTTTCATAATCATGGAACCATTCCCTATGAAAAGACAAAAGCATTAATGCTCTATGATCAAATTACCATGAATTTGCTTCATAAAAAACTCATAATTTGCAGAAACAAATGCCCTTCCACTTTTAGTAATATTTCCTTCTTCTATTGCTTTTACAATATCTCAAATTTTCTCTTCTTATGTTTTTGTAATGATTTGCAAACATCTTTGTCTTTTTCTCTCATAACTTTCTTGGAATCAAATTAATTATGCATGAATGAAGTTGCTTTGCCAGTCCTGCCTTTCTCATTCCACATCAATTCTTCATTCACTAATTTCATGCACAAATCATCCCAAATGTGGTTTGCAAACTTTAGAGATTCCAAAGTTGTGATCAAAATGTTGATAACTTTTTGGTAGATTAATGAGGAATACCATTACCTTCATTTTTTTCAAAAACTATAGCTCCAATTGCATCAAGTTCTTTTTGTCATTGCTCCAAGCATGTTATTAACATGTTGATCAATTGTGTGGAGAAAATTCATTTGTGACATAAAAAAAACTTCTTGGTCCAAAAAAATCTTGTTAGTAAATCCCTTATGTATCAAACAATTACTAATGCTTCCTAGATGCCAATGTGCAGTGGTTTTTTTTCCAAACTTTCATTAGCTGATTGTTGGACATGCTTTGAACAAACAAGTTTTGTGCTTGATTTAGAGGTTAGTTTCTGCTTCCATTTATGGAACTGGTTCCAAAAAGTCAGACCCAGTTCCAGTTGGACGTTTACTAACCGGAACTGGAACCTGCAGTTCCTAAACCCTTCAAACCCTAACCCTTCAAACTGGGCAACCGCCCCCCCCAACAGCTAAAGTAGGGAAATGTTCCATGAAAGGATAGCAAAATAATTGAAAGCAAAAAAAAGTGACAAAAGCTGAGTAGACAAAGCAACCCAATTTGTACAGTCTGCGGCAAAGCAGCACACGGTCCATACTCACCACGTCACTAATTTTTTTCATTGCTGATGTACCTCCTTGTTATGCTTCTTCTTCGAAGTGCTTCAACTTGTCAGTTGCAAACAAACATACATACACAAATACAAACCATCAACCAACCAACTTGACTCCACAACTTGCAACAGCAAACTCCACAGATCTCAACAAGTCCCAAAAAGACAACCCCCCAAATAAATCAATTTGTATGTAAGCACCGCTTTCTTCTTCTTCTTCTTCTTCGTCTTCCAGTTTCTTTCTTGTTAGGGTTTGTTGTCTTCTTCGTCTTCCAGTTTGTTTCTGGTTAGGGTTTGGTCTTCGTCGTCGAGTTTGTTTCTGGTTAGGGTTTGGTTTTCCGGGTCCATCGTGTATCTGGGGAATCATCAGGGGAGGGCAGGGCAGAGTTGGGCAGAGAAGGGTAGGAGGCGGGTTTCCTTGGGTTAGGGTTTGAAGCTCAAATCCGAAACGACGAGATGGCGATGATTCTGGAGCCCTTCTGGGGATCTGCGCACATCTGACTCCTTCACAACGACCCCCGTCCGTATGTCATCTGAGTTCTTGTTTTTCCCCTTTTCGCTGTATTTGTAAGCATCAAAAAGCAAGCAGAGGTATTCCAAAGGTTATATAAGGTATGCCACTTCCGTGCAAGTATTGGAACACTTGCAAGGAATATAGGCTTGCTAAATATTGGCAGTTGAGTTATGAGTCAATCTAGCTCTGAAAAGAGTGGGGAGGAAGGGTAAGAGGGGGGAAATGGAGGTTTGCATAAAGCAGTAGCTTGTTCATAATGTGGAAAACAAAATATGGAAAACCTAGAGACTTCCAATCCCTCAAGATAACATGTGGAGAAATCATGCTCCTCCATTTACGGCTGTTAGAAAGTGCCCACGTTCTTCCTGTGGTCCATAATGTGAAACCCTAGTGGCTCCTGGGCCCCAAGTAAGCGATTTGGAGGAATGTTGTTGCTGCAGCTTACCACTGTTAAAAAATGACCTCCTTGCTCAAGCCAGAAAAGAGTCTCCTAATGGTGGTGAACATATGCATGCTTTTTGGGAGATGTATTGTGGTTCTTCTTACTGCATGGACTTGTTACGCCAGCCCTAATGGAATGCCTTCGGTTTTTATCATCCAATAGGTCAGGACCTAGGGGCTTCCATTTACCAAGGGCTTTTATGCAATCACTGTTGCCTTCTTAGGACCATCAGTGAGAGTCCACATGTGAGGCAGTACCTAGTAGTCCAACTTTTGAATAGATAATCACATTTGTCAGTCCGGACAGGTCAGGGTTTTGCAGCGTTCAATCCTGTAATTCATCCTATCATTGTTTCAGGAACTGCAATCTCATTTGCCTTCTTATGGTTTCACATGCAGGTTTTAATGCTACAGAGTTGAGATAGATGTAGAGTGCTCATTGCACAAGGAGACACTTCACTGTAGGTGAACGCAGTGCACTGATGTGGTCTTCTTCCACAACTTGTTCTCTACCATTTAGTCCTTGAGCTTGAATTTACAGACCTCCTATGAGGTAGCTTCACACATTAACCATCTTATCTTACTTTTCTGTTTCAATTCTTGTTAAATAGACTTGTAAAATTGAACTTTGTAAATTTTCACAAGCAAGATGACAATTGAAATTCACATTTTAAGAGGCACTGTACTTTATGGAGCTGTTGGTGGGCTCATTGTCTTTCAATGTAGTTTATCTTTTCTGCCTTTCATCTGCAATTGATGAGTAGAGTGGTGTGTTTTGGGGGAGCCCAGATGGTCGTGGGGGCTAGAATTGGATGCTGTGTAGACAGCCTGCACTTAAAGAGGCATTACAACAGAGCTGTGGGGCTGTGGTAACAGTTTGGAAAAACCCACCCCCTTGTTTAAGACTGAGGTTGGCTCTTAGATTGCTTCAAGTGGGTAAATAAGTGTGGCATTCAAAGTTCTATAAAAAAATCCAAAAATGTTTCCAACATGTTTTGATGCCTATATTGATATTTTGTGGTAGTCCTGTATTTTGTAGGTACAGGTGGGCACATAAGGATAGTATGTGCACAGCAAAATGAGTAGCCAATGTAAGCGCCCACTTGAGCATTCTGTATCATCACAACCTATTAAGCACCTCTGCCATCCTGCTGTGGAGGAGCAAGCTTCTACTGGGGATGCCTCCACCATGATTTACAAAATCCAGAGACCTGATTTGCAGTCAGCAAGAAGATCAGGAAGTGGCATGCCAGGTACACCCAGTCACAGTTGTCTTGTTTATTTTTCACAAATTGTTCAGATTTTCCATCTATCCGTTCTGTCAATGTGGTTTTGCTCTGGATCGCATTGGATGCCCACTCACAGGTAAATATCAGGGCTGAGAAAGAACAAATTGGTAGAGATCATGAGGCTTGACAGTATTGAAATTTTCCCTCTTACCACACTAATGCATCCTCTTGCTTAACTTATCTTTTAAAACTCATAGCACACAGCTACTGGCAATGCTGAGGCCACTTTACCTTTTCATTGTGTGTTCCAGAGGCAGATGGAGAAGTAGGTTGCAAGGAAGCCTGGCATAATGACTTGCAAGTTCATACAGTTCATGAAGCTTTGCAGGACAGTGTTGGATGTCACACAATAGCCTGGGAAGCCTCTGCCTTCTTACAGCTTCAAGAAACCCCTCCTGATAGGGAGCCAAATCTGCCTAGGAGACAGTTAAACTCTTCTGCTCTGGTGCGCTCTGTGGAGCCTTCACTAGTGGAAGAGTGGCATCCCAAGCAGGTGATTGAGAGGGCAGCAGATTGCAGGAAATTTGAAATTCAGGCTGAAAAACTTGGGATGATGCATGACAACACTGTTGAGCATGACAGGGAAGTAAATTGGAGTTCAGGAACCGAGGAAGGTTGTCTTGATAGCACTGCATGCCTGCAGACCATTAAGAAAACTCTTGAAGCATGGCTACCGAATGGTGGAAGACCAGTGCTTGTTCACATGGGTGATAAGGAAGTCAATGTTCTTACACTCTATACTTGGGTGAACATTATGGGTGGATACAAAAAGGTCACAGATTCTGGGTCGTGGGATACGATCTCAGATTGTTTGGGGCTTAGCAGAAATTGTGGACCAAGTGTTAAACTGGTTTATGCAAAGTACTTTATGACTCATGCCACTAAGATGTCTTTGGGTTTGCAAGCTCCTGCTGACTCAGCGAAACCAAGTGCACCTCAAAATTTTGAGCCTGCATTGCAGGCTCAAAGAAAAGAGGCAAATGAAGAGCCATCAGACGAGCTTGTTGGGTTGCAACTGCCTTGCAGCAATGAAGTAAATCAAGCAGGGCTTAACCACATTAGGAGCCCTCTGCCAGAACAAAATTGGGGTGGCCAAATGCCTTTGCATGAGAAGTCTCTGGATAGGATGGTTGGCTGGATAAAAGAAATTGCAGTAAACCTGCACACTTCCCAACATTACGAGGGTGGTATGCCATGCCAGGAACAGTCTTTTCAATCATTGGCAGGGAGGGTGCGTTCTGCCCTGTGGATGAGGAGAGACGAATTTTGGACTGCTGATGGTGTAATACAGGTACTCTCATACCAGCAAATAGGGTCCAGAGTAATATTCCTGAGAACTTGGGTGAAGTTGTTCTAAGTTTCACAAATTTCTCTACTTACAGCAAGTGGATCATGTTGATTCTTCTCTTTTACATCAGAAGCTTTTTTCACCCATACCTCATCTGTTTGGAATCAAAAGTCCTGGACTCCCAGCCTTTAAACACTTGATCCAAAGGTTCAAACCTCTCAAGAGTGCCCTCTTGAACAGGGTGGCATCATGTGTTATAGGCAGATCTATGCTCAAATTGACTGATCTTTGTAGTACTGGTCAGTAGCACTGTCAATTTTGGGGGTCTTCTCTCCATACCCCATCTATAATGGTGCTCTACTGCTTATGAAGGCTACTGTTATGTCCCACTCTCCAACGTCAATATCTTGATGAAGGTTGTGTGGGGGAGTTGTGTGCAGTTCGTTCTATGTTATGTAACAGGACATGGTTCTCATTAGCTTTCTTTTCTTCTTGTGACCTCTTTTCCAGGCAGGGCAGTTGCCTGCACCATCTGTATATTACGAGGATCCAGTTCAAGCAGAGCCTCAAGCAAAGGAGCAATTACAAACCACATTGGAGCAGTTAGCACATTATGGGTCACAGGCACCATTTCCAGATCACCAACCCCATAGCAAGAGGGTTCCAATAGGACTGGATTTTCAGGCTCATGTTTTACCATGGAGGTCTCAAGACAAGACATGCTACTCAGCTGAGAGTCGGCAGGAAGAATCCAGGGATGATGATGATACCCCAAGCAGTGATGAAGAAAGCTACGACTCCACCAAATGGCTTGGCTCGAAAATGTGGCCTCTTTCTGGGTGTAAAAGGGTAGTCAATAAGTCTCGAGATGGCCATGGAAGACAGGCTTCTTGTTTGTGTCATGTTCCTGGGTCACGGGAGTGTGTAAGGTTGCATATTGAAACTGAACACCAGAAGCTCTTTGGTGAGATTGGGGAGACATTTGAACGATGGGGTTTTGACCAAATGGGTGAGTGTGTTGCCACTCAGTGGACAAAAAAAGAAGAGCAAACTTTTAAAGCTATTGTCCGGTTGAATCCACCGTCACAAAAAAAAAACTTCTGGGATGAGCTTCCAAGTGTCTTCCCAAATAGGAGCACTTCTGAGCTTGTTAGCTACTACTTCAATGTTTTTATGTTGAGGCGTCGAGCTTTGCAAAACCGGGTCAGTGGTGCAAGAATAGATAGTGATGATGATGAGACAGAGCTGTTCAACAGTGGGAGTGATGAGGATAGCAGTGATGATTCCTTTTGTGAGGATCATGCAAGAGAGGAGTTGAGGTATCCTTATGAAGTCAATCCTGACCAGAGGAAAGCTCCTTGCCTTCAATCTTCTAGTAGACAACAAGAAAGTAGTTTTACACACAGTACTGTAACAGGGAGTGCTTTACACTTCCACTCACTTGTAGATGATGATGACAATGCTGACAGTTCTCAGGAGCATTTTCTTCGACATGGTGATAGCAAAGTGTTTCATTTGGATGCTGAATGGAAGGGAAAGTACCATGCAGCAGAGGAGGAGAGTCCTTCACAGGGAGAGCTTTCACTTCCATGGGAACATCCTCACTGGGCTAACACTGGGTATCCATCTATGCAGAGTGCAGATACAGTTACACCCATCCAATCTGCTCTTACTGAGGGGCAAGCTGTAAATCAATCACATCCTAGTTATGCAGAGATTTGGGGAGAGCCTGTGATAGAGATTTCACCCACTCTTGAGAGAGGTAAGCTTCTCTCCACGGAGGGGATGATTGCAGAACTTTTTGGGGATGATTGAATGAGGAAACAGTGGAATGTCCATGTTTGAAGAACAAGAAGAGGGAATTATGGCAGTAACAAGACAGCTGCTATTGGTTAGTTCTCTTCATTAATTGCTCTGTTTGCTCCAAAGGGGTAGAACAGGGGTGTACTTTGTCTATATACCATTTTTTTACACTCTTTACTGGGTTCAGCTTTTGCCCCAGAGAGTTCAAAATTGGGTAATTATTTCAGTGAAATGGCTTGCAAGGCCATATAGGGATGTAAGAAAAACCAGAGTGATGGCTGTAGCTTTTGCCTTGACTGATTTTGACAAGCAAAGTTTCCCACACTTGTTAGTAACTCCAAACTGTGATTGGTGAATAGCAGATGGTTAAGCAATTGGGTGTTGCAAGGCATGATCCTTACTGCAGAGGTTCACAAAATCTTTTGAAAATTGACATCCTAGTCCAACAGTGTGGAGCACTGTAGGTTTTTGAGAATGCTTTAGTATCATAAAGGTTGTGCAGAAACTTGTATGTGACCTTGTACCCATATTAGAGAAGAGATCCATTCAGTTCATTCTTATGTGCAAATCCTAATTATGGATTTTTCTCATCAGTTTGTCTAATGAACTGGTTTTTTTATTGGCTCTGCACATCAGGGGGATACTATGGAATGATGAAGAGTTCATTTGGTTCAATTTATGTACTTGGAAGGAAGATGTGAAGTAGAATAATACTTTGGAAACATGGCTAGTGCTATCTGAATTTGCTGCATGTGAATTACTTTGTGCAATTCTGTTATTACTTTGGAGAGGGCCTAAATATCATATGGCTTCATACAAACACTACAAATTAACAGCCACCAATGCTCCATGGCTGATGTATATTGACCACTTTTTTCTGTGGGTTCCAGTTCCATAGCCAACCACAGTGGTTAGCTCAGTTTCTTTTTTAACTACCTACCTACTAAGCCGTTAACCATGTACTGAACATTTACAGTTTGTGCAGTGATAATTGCAACATAGATTGAATCTAGAAGCCAATTCAAAAGTAAGTAATGTGGAAGGCCTGCTCCCTAGGGCCTCCCGTAGTTTAAATTTTGAGGGTCGTAGCCCTAGAGGGTGATAGACTGAGGCCATTGGCCTGAAAGTTAGGGGAGACCCATGGATCAGACATGAGACCTTATTGAGTGAATAACACAGAAGGAGTTTCTCTGAATGCTAGAAGATCCCTCTAATTAATGAAAGCATCTTCTGTGTGGGCGAGGTGCTTTCAAATACAATGGAAAAACCAAAAAACCTTGGAGTGCTTCAAGTAGGGTAGAAAGTAGGTGACATACCTATAAGCATGCACTTCGAAGGTAAATACCATATTAGCAATACCCACAGATACCTGTTGAACATAAAAAGCAGTTGAAGCAATTTGGAATTGAGTCTCCTAAAGCTTCATCATAGCTTCATAACCAAAATCCAACGAGAAATGAGAAAATTTTGGACACTTTGATTTGAAGGATCCCATGGATTTAGTGACACCCTAAGACACCTAATATATCGAGCAGGCAATTTGATGTACCATCACAAATTCTCTTTCACAAACTTTTCTTTTGATACTGGTCAAGGAAGCATATGATTAGATCTCAAAGAAGCATGTAAAATCAGCTTGGGTTTACTTACTATGATGAACAAAGTCTGTAGACAAATGATTGGCCCAACATGGCACATTCTATGGAATGCAGTGAGCCTGTTGCACCGAGTGGCATTCCATAAGATGGCAACAAGTTTTAGTAGGGCCTATTGTTTATTCCTTCCACCATTGGTTTCACATTAATGGATATCAAATATGTATCAGATATTTGCAGCATTTTTGCTGCATCTTACATTTTGCTAAGAGCAGCTTCACCCATACTTAGTGTGGGGCCCTGACACACTATCTCTCACATCCAAGATTAGTTATTTACTTTTTCCCAACCCCACCCAGAAAAGTGAATGGTGATGATATTGCTCATGTTCTTGAGGACATGGATTATGGTTGTGAACAGGAGGAAGTGGAGCAGCACGAACAGGAGGAAAAAGAGGATTGTGTGTCATCACACATATTGATCAAAGTCAAATTTGTCTACAAGTTTGATCTCCAAAACCTTGAAGGCCAGCCGGCACTTCCAGCTCCTGTGTCAGAATGCCACAATTCTCCTTCTTTAAAAGGAGCTCCTTCTTCCTCCAAGGCAAATCTCCATCCTTACAGGGAAAAGGAGTAAACCTGCAAAGCAACATTGAGTCAAGCAAGTCTATGTCACAGAAGGGAAAAGGTACTGGAGATATCCTAGACAACAACCCTGATGACCTTTCTTGATGTTGAAAATTTGCTTCCATTGAAAGTCCACCTGGCAATCCCCCAGCAATCCCAACAAGAACAGTTGACAACAAAACTGGGAAATGAACTGGGCCATTTACAAAGACATATCTACTTGGTTGCTTGTCACTAGCAAAGCAGAAAATATAAAAGAGTCATTTCAGATTTTTTGACACAGTACTTTTGTGTGTACATTTGAGAGGGGGGAACATTTCTGCAAAGGCCATTACAGAGAGTTGGCTTTCACAAATACCTCTTGGCACAAACTTGTGTGAGCAAGGCCTTCCAATGCATTTTGATTTGATTCGTTGCCTAATCCAGTTTCCAAATTCAGACATGGTCCAAGTTCAAAACAATATTCTTGATACACCATTGCCTCCATCTGAGGTTCAAAAGCAATCAATAAGATGCTTGACCCAAGGATGCATGTAACTTCTTCATGAGGTTGTTCTTGCCTGCTGCAACCACGGCCAGCGTTTCCTCAGACACTGTTGTTGTCAGCAGGACCTGATGAAAAGGTGAGTTTGCAGTATTTTTTTAACCTCATGTGGTTTTTTTTTAAACTCATTGTTTCCATGAGAATTTGCAAGTCCCACCTCACAGATTGATGGCCAACAGATCCTTGTCATTCTGATGCTATGCTATTAACACAAATTACTAAAATGATCGACATGCAAAACTCAAATGTAAATAAGATACATCCTTACCAAACCTGCAAACTGCCATCAAACTAAGCAAACACACTTTGGATTTAGCAAGAGAAAAACCCTACAAACCATCAATTGATCACAACAATACATAATCATATCTGCAGATATAAGCAACAATACAGAGCACAAAAAGCAAGTTGGTAGGCTTAGAACAATATCATATGACAAACAAAATGTTTGATTGGAGAAAAAACCATCAATGTTTGCCTCATTGACCTGATCTTGTTTCTATTCCTTTCCTGTGAAAAGAAGGTACACCACACACCCAATAAAAAGCTTGTTGTGAAACAATCACTCACCAGGATACAGGCACCCCATTGACCTGATGTTGTTTATACTCCTTTCCTGTGAAATGTTAAGGTTTAGGGTTTAGGGTTTAGGGTTGGCCTCACTCATCATGGTAAAGGCACCCAAATTCTTATCATAGAGAAATCATTGCTCATTTTCGAATTCATCATGTCTGTGAGAATCCAAACAAGGTGGTGGTGCTCACGAGAACCTGGCATTCCTGTTAGTCACCATGTTGGCCTCTTGCCAATCTCCTAAAACCAAAGGAATAACTACAAACTCCACCTTGGACTTCTAGCACAGTCCAGTCCAGCAACAACATAAATGCTTGACCATTGCACTCATTCCCAAACATCAGGAAGTTTCCAACCCATCAACCAGCACAAACATCATTAATTAGAAGTGTTCAGAGCAAGAAGCAGAATTGTAGCGAGCAACAATAGGGAGCAGTATGTGCATGCCTCAATACTCAGAAGCAGGAAAATGGTGCTGCAATGATCCAATACATCTCCCCCATCTATCTACCAGCACAGAAGTCATTAAGTAGAAATGTTCAGAGCAAGAAGCCAAATTGTTGTGCACAACCAAATCTGAGAGCAATATCCATACACCTCGATGCTCGGAACCAGGAAAGTATGGTATTGCAGTGATCCAATACAGAGGAAACAAAGACAACCAAGAAATGGACCAGCAGAAACAAATGATACAGAACTTGCTCTCCTTTAACACACAACAATATGTGCAGTATTAACATAGTGACTGGCTTGTCTCATGCCAGTCCACTCTGGTTGCATACAGAGTCGAATTTCCTACCAAATAGACAATTACCTCTATCCGCATCCTTACAAAACTGGGCCAATTCTCTGCTCCAAACCCTCAGTCTCTGGACATAGAAATCTGGGACAGAGAACTTGAAAAATAGCACAAAAAGCTACCAAACAACAGAGAGAGGAGGGGCTTCTTGTGTATTCAGGAGGAACTCCAGCACATAAGTCCCTTGAAATTCTGCACATACCAATCTTGGTACATTCAAAGGCAATGTCTCCCCGGCTTTGATACACTGACAGCAGTGGCATGCAGGTCACTAGGGTTAGGGTTACAATTTCCATGGGGAGGAGGAGGAGAATGTCGGATTGAAAGTTTAGGGTTTTTCAAAATGCCAAACCGCATGAAACCGAGGTGAACATACACCTGAGCTGTTCATCCAGCAACCAGAACTTCATTGGAATTCCTCATAACCATCTCCAACGAGAGCTGCAGTGTCGAGCAGAGAGATTGTGGAGCACGACGAGGAAAATCACTTGGCCCATTCGCTAACACCGACAGCACCCGCAGTCATGCCTTGTTCCCCCCCGAACATGGAATCATCGAGCTGTGAGGGATCCACGAACACTTGCCAGCCGAGAAGATGCGGGATCAAGTAGTTCATCAAAGAGCGCATGACAGCGAACTCAGCCTTCATAATGGGGACCATCTGTCGATCTTCGAACCCCACAATCTTGTTGGCCACGGTGAGGTTGAAGAAATAGCCAGTCTTGTCCGGAATCGGCTCTATCCGCAACGACTTCCGCACCTTACCCTGCTCACTCTTCCCCATATTAGGGTCGTGGAAAAACTCCACACTCTCACCAGCTTGTAGCTCCAACAGCCTCCCTAATTCCAGAACCGAAAGGGAAATGATCTGCTTACGAGACCAGTCATACGTCTTGGGTCCCACACTGGGCGCGAACTCCAAAAACAACGAGCCTTCTCTCGACACTGTCACTCCACCCGCTTCAATGACTTCGAATACCGGCTTCTTGGGCCGCAAGCTCAGGGCTCCTTTCCCCTTGTAGAAAGTGTAATTCACGTACACTTTTCCGTAGGGCAAAGCTCCACTCGGTTGCGACATGCCCGCCACGGAAGTAGAAAATGTTACACATCGCGGCGATGGTCTCATCGCAATCTGCTGCCAATGCTGCCGCCGCCGCCAACGGATACTTGTTCCGTCACTGCTACTACTGCCGCCTGCGAAACTCCCCAGCTGCCTCAAGCCACCTCCCACAAGCTCCCGCGTCGACACACCCCAAGCCATCGCTGCGTGCTTCTGAAACCCGATCATCTTCAGCATTGCTACCTCCCGCCCAAAGGCCACAACAACAGGAACGAGGATTGAACCAAAGGAAGCGGGAAAGAAATGAGCAAACGAAGAAGATTGAACAGAAGACCAGGAGCCAAATTCTTTTCTCCTTTTCCTCTCTCTTTTTCTTTCCAACGCTCTTTTTGTTATCCATTTGCTTGTTTAAGGATTTCTTTTTTGGGTACTTAGAGAGCGGGACGCCTAGTGACCATTCCGATTTGTAATAGGCGAGATCCCTAACATTCCAAGACCGTATAACGGCTATCGACTTGGTGGACGGCGGAATGGGCGCTTAGACGGTCCCGCTCTTTAATACTAAAGTCAGGAAATCTGGAAAAATGGCGGCATTTATGACGGAATCTGCCTCAGTGGCGGATTCCGCCTAGGTGGTGGCCGAATGGGCCAATGAGGGGAAGGCAACAAGTGCTATCCTTGACTTGATCATTAACCGGGCTATGTGGGCTTAAGCTTCGATAGGTGTCTATGGCGGGCTTAGGTCTATGTGGCCTTAAGTTTCACATAGGACTGTGGTGGGCTTAGATCTATGTGGCCTTAAGCTTCACATAGGGCTATGGTGGGCTTAGATCTATGTGGCCTTAAGCTTCACATAGGTCTATGGTGGTCTTAGTCTACATGGGTTTAATCTTCACATAGGTCTATGGTGGGCTTATTCTATGTGGGCTTAACCTTTACATAGTTCTATGGTGGGCTTAGTCTATGTGGGCTTAATCTTCACATAGGTCTATGGTGGGCTTAGGCCTATGTGGGCTTAAACCTTTACATAGTTCTATGGTGGGCTTAGTCTATGTGGGCTTAATCTTCACATAGGTCTATGGTGGGCTTAGGCCTATGTGGGCTTAAGGTTCACAGTTCCTTGTGAAATATGATTTAAAATCACTTAAATAAATTAATCTTCAAAGACAAAATGCATTCTAAATTCAATTCAATAGCATTTCCCCCATTGGTCCAAAAATTATGAAACACCTAATGTGCACATAGCCTTGTTGTGGGCTTTCCAACGAGACCAAAAGCAAAGCGATATATATGCCCCC
>Ga0209208_10003562_pt1 | contig 22264 bp, 18 predicted proteins | sample S1TSphfallax_3_FD_187694 | JGI IMG/M metagenome (GOLD analysis project Ga0209208, IMG submission 187694) | Host-associated microbial communities from peat moss isolated from Minnesota, USA - S1T2_Fd - Sphagnum fallax MG (SPAdes) (version 2) | ecosystem: Host-associated > Plants > Peat moss >...
AAAACTGGTTTTGTCACCTAAAGCCGTCACTGCACTTCGACCCCTAAAGGACGACCACCGGCGGCGGCGGCGTCCGCCACAACAGGACAAAACCACGGATATTATCATGTCTCAAACAAATCACAATTAAAACTCTGAAAAAGGGTGGATCAAAATTGTATGACATTTGCAACTGCAACATTCAGTGATACAAAAAATTAACTCAAATGTTACCATTTTTATGGTGAGCCAAACTAAACCACACATTTGTTTGGCACACCAAGTACTCACTTTTACTTTGGTTTCACTGAACAAAGTAGTGCAAGCAAGCCAAGAAGACTTAAAAAGGATGTTTTTCTAAGCCCTAAATCCTGTAATGTGACCTATCTCCACAAATCAAGGAGTACAAACCCAACAAAACCAAACCTTCTTAACTTTGTAGCATAATGGTATGAACAGTGGGAAAAATTGCCACCAGAATTTGGACTTGTGAACATTCAGTACCTATTCTTGGCATGCAGATAACAAGTGGGTGGGTAGAGGATTGAAACTGCAACATGCATTTGAGCTGTCCCAAACCACAACCTAAAAATGTTTTCAACTCTAGAGATTGCTCATAACAAAAATGAGAAGCCTTTCAGAGTCTGCAGTGTGGGAATTACCTTAGTGATCCAACCCTTAGGTCTTCTTCCTCTGATGGGCAGCCATCTGACCGACAGCACAATGCCACCTCTGTATCACTATCTTCACTCCCATACCCAACAAGGCCATGCCACCTTTCTGGTTTCACAGCATCCACAGGCTTTTGCAATGGTTCCGTAACCAATGCACCTGTCTCTGGGACCTCACTAGTGGGCTCAATGAAGGTATCCAAACCTTCTTCTTTGTTGCCCATATCATGACATGAAAGCTTTGGCTTGAGTAATTTACTTTTTTGGCAAACAGAAATTCCTTTCCTCTTGACCCCAAATACTTTGAGCCGAACTGATGAGAATCCACTCTGCTGTTGTAAAACTTCAATTGGGCTTTGCTGTCTCAATTTGAGAGCTTTAATCTCATGCCTGGAGTTCTCCTTTTGATCTTGTTCATTCTTGGAAGAGAGTATGGTGACACCTAAACCATCCCATGGGCCAACACCTCTAGCAGGAATAGATCCAGTTACCAAAGACCCTCCTTGTTCCCCAGAAGTTGAGGTTTTCATTCCAGCTGCTCTGGCTGCAAGAAACACCTTCTGCTGCTCCTGTCTCTCTGCCTCAGCTGCCTGGAGGCACAAAAGAGGTGCTTAGTGTTTGCCCAACATAGTTTCTTTCACTTGATGATGTTCATGAGCTGGCTTTAAAAATTTATGAGAGTGTTGAGAAAGTGCAAGAGAAAGAGACCTTTGCAAATGGGTCATCACAAAACTTGGCAATATGGCCCTTCCGTTTGCACCTGGTTCAACCAGCCTCTCACCAGCATCAATAACTCTAAAAATTTGCAAAGAGAGTGAACAATGCATTCCTCCCAGCAGAACTGAAATATCATTCTGAAACTTTAAGAGTGATATGACTTTATTATAATATTGGTGCATCATAGCATTGAACCCGTTGCAGGTTGACTCAGATCCAACACCAGGATTGCATGACTTTAACCAGAGAAATGGCCCCATCCTGCCCTGTATTTCTCTTTGAAAGCTGACAACAATGTAATGCCGTACACATCTTTCTCCATCCAGACATACAAAGCCTCCACCTGCATGGTGTCTCAGTGTTTCCAGATAACTGGACAAGACATGGTCAATTTGAAGGAGATGAAACATACTTGTGACAAGAGACATTTCTACAATTGCGTTGCAGATGGCCTCTCTCTCCACAACGGCTGCATGTCACACCCTCCACACACTCCCATGCCATGTGGCCCCGTCTGCACTCCCAAACACTATCCATTCAAACAAGTTCTTTTGACAACTATAATTAAGCATTTACATTGCATTCTTTACTACTGTTAATTCTGACTCTGATCAAGACCTGCTTCAATTTGGAAACTCAGATTGTCACAAGCATCTTTCAGACAGCCACTAAAGTGACTGAGCCTTGTATCAGTCAAGAACTACAGCTTCAGATTTTGGGAAGATATGGAATTTCTCCACAAGGACTTCAACCACAGTAAAAACTTCTGGTGGGGTTTTTGGAACTATCAGGTTTTGGCAATATAGGTCCTGTGCCTATGACAAACTTGCTCTGAGAATATCTATGAGATTGCAGAGGGAACTCGGCAACAACACTTTGAAGGTGACCATTGTGTTATTTGCAGCAAACAGAAACTAACATGACAAGGATGAGTATGGCCATAACCTCATGAGTGTCACTCATGAAATTTCATACAATCATCTTCACTGGGAATAGCAGTGACTAGCTGCTATGATTCGCCACTGATTTCATCAGCTCCTGAGTTAAGTACACAATAATCTGCCCAAAAGTTTGGGTAAACAATTACACCAAAATCTGCAATCCTGAGTTTCTGTTATATTTCTGGAAGCAGTTTGGAAGACTTGGTTCTTAGAGGAAGATATTGCTAAACCCCAGCTGCTATCCTAGCTAAAACAAACAGAAATAGACCCAGGTTTGATGACCAAGATCACCAATTGATCATGTATGATACTTAAGAGGCAATTTAAAAAGAAATCAAACAAGAAAAAGAATCCTCATCCAACTCAAGCTCAGAAAAGCAACAACAAACTCACAATGCACTTCTCTCTCTTCACCTCAGATCAAAACACACCAAATCACATTCATGAAACCCTAGTTCACAGATTGTGCTATTCTCAGTCATGAAAGAGTTTGAGCAGAAATTTTCCAGCATTTAACTCAACAATTATTCAACTTCTCCAGAAACTGAAAAGATTGCCTCATGCATGTCATGCAGTGGCATGGTTGGAGAGAGAGAGCTGTTTACCCATTGCAACGGAAGCAGGTGTGGAGGGAGCAATGTCGAGCAAGGTGGCCCGTGCGTCCACAGCGATGGCAGGGACCTATGCTCCCCATCAATGGAGTTGCAGCAAAGAGAAATACATTCTCACCTTAGCTGATTTTCCTGGGCTCATCAGTGTATAGCCGATCTGTCTGTGCTAAAGATTTGTGAAGCTGTTCCGGTTTCTTAGACAGAAATCTGTCTTGTGATCAGACCTAGCATACTTGATGAGCAGAATACTCCTCGCGATCGATTCAAGGAGAAGACGAAGTCTTGTACCGAGGAGAGAAACTGATGGAAATCCTCAAAGATAATGGCACGGTAACGGTGTTCTAAGCGCTCTAGGAAATCAAGAAGTAAGTGGTGCATACGCTAAGAACGTCTCCTCGGAAACCATTGAGCTCCGTGGTTCTTGAATCACAGATCCCAGTCTTAAAGCTTCAACCTCAAAACACCGTAGTGAATTGCTTCAGAAACTCGACGCTGCCGCTCTTGCATGGAAGAAGACCCCATCATTCCAGCCGCCTTCTTTCTTTCCAACGCTTGCCTGCGAGACACCAACAGATAATAGATTCATCTCATGAGTCGCAAATCACATACCACCAAAAAACAGAAGTGGAAGAAGAGATTCTCGAAGAGAATATCCTTAGGGTTCACCTTGAACTCATTCGACGAACTGGGTGCTCAATACAAAGATAGCAGATGCCCTCGATATCCAGAGTTTACCAAATCCCTCGCACACATTCTTACACGAAGTCCCTTTACTGTTTTTCCAATATCCAAGGGACAGCAAATTCCAGAAAAACCTTCCAGAAAGTGATATCCAACAAACAACTGTGACTCAATTCCGAGAAAGATTGAGAGACGTGCACATGGAGATTTCAAACCGAGCGGGTGAAGGATCTGAAAGGGGTTGAGGGAAGACAGGAGAGTCATGGCGATTGATCTCCACGGAAGAAGTGTCGTTACGCCAAACCCTAAATCAGAAAAGCTCCAAGCATAAATGATACTTGCCTCCAGATGTCCAACCGCACACGCCTAATGGTTTTGCACAATCACAATTCTGATTCTGAATTGCGAATGGTTTTCATGTGCCAGCTTCCAAATACTTCAATCTTGATGTCACACACGTTCTGGTTTTTTCTGAAACCAGAGAGAGATTCTTTGTACCCTGAAGCGTGTCCAGAAGCTGTTTTGTGTGTCAAAGAGTTTGAATTCTGAACCAGTTATGCACCTCAGGGGATTCCCTGAACTTGGTGGAGCTTACACAATGGATGGAGTCACGAACTGATTACAGCTCTTAAGGCAGAGTTTTTTCTCTGTAGCTTCAAATGCGGACGCAATTCTATGCATCCGAAATGACAAATTGGCATGGTGCTCGCAGAGTAGTCGCCATATGTGCTGTTCTGGCAGATTGTTGCAGAGATGGCTCCAATCGGCTTTGTGCCTTCACAGACAGCCTTCACTTCAAGAATGTAAGCACAAGCTTTTTATGTCTTGAATATAAATCTCAGACTGCAGCGCCTTAGAATCTGCAATCGGGACGATTTCTCAAAGTTTTAGAGTATAGTTTGAAATTGAAGCTGTCTCTTGTGATATTTACTGGACAGGGACCGAACTTGCGAGCACCAAACTGGTGGCTATCTTTCTAATCTATTTGTTTGCAGGCTACCACTATGACCTCAATTTTCTTACAATAGATGGATGGAGCCCGCTCCTCTGCAGTCTTTCAATCTGGCTCAAACACAGTTACTAAGCTCCTGTGAAAGGTTTCCAGAAGCTTTTCTCCTTCTAGAAGCTGGCAAACGCATTAACAAAGAAGTTCAGTTTTAGATCTTGGGTGTGGGGTTGTCAACGGATGGAGTGGGCTAACAGGTTGGGTATATGCTGTGGGGATGCACAAGGTTGTGGTTACTGAGAGCACATAAGAAGGCATCAAAGCTGCCTGCAAAGCTGACAACATATTGCAGAGAATTTCTTCCACTGTAATTCATCACATTTGCTTTTACATGTGAGGGAACTGGCATCCATGAATACTCTGAGTCTCCATCTTTAATCTATCATATGTCTGCTGCTATATTGCTATACATTGTCCCCCAAATTGTAACTTTCCTGAGCTATTCTTCCCTGGGTTGGTTTGCACAGACATTTGCACAGATTGGCGTCAGGTGCAGGACTTGAGTCACTTGGTCCCTCTGCCACAGCAGAAGGTGCTCACCTGTATGCCCCCATTAGTGCAGGTGACTGTGTGGAAGCCCAGCTTGCAACCATCAACTCAAAATGACTACCTTGCTAAAAAGCCCCCCTTATATCGATGAGGTATTATGCTCGTCAGAGAATTATGTCTTAGATGGGTGATTGCCTGGAATGTTTTGCTCTCAGTGATTACCTAACTGACCTTCAGTGAGGCATGAGGGGGTTCATTGAGAAGGTGTTGTGGACTTGTAGATGTCACAAAAATAGATACTGCCAGGTACAATCATGAATGCCAAAGCTATTCCTTTGGTTCACAAAGCTCTGAGCAAAATGTGCCTTTTCTCTCAGCCTCTTCAGTCTGTCTCTGTCCTTTTCAGAAGGTGGAAATTTGTTTGCACTTTGGTAGACTTCAGTTACTGAGACTGGGAAGCTATACAATCTAGTGTATTATCTAGTTACCTATACAATCTAGTGGACATAACCTAAAGGAGCTAGTGTTTGGTAGAGCTGGCATGGTGAAGCTGCATGCATCTCCGCATATCCAGAATCTGATCCACTTTGGTTCCCATAGTCACCCATCATTGGTTTTTATGCACCTTGTCACCCCAGTCAGATACAGCTTTTTTGATGTCTACCTACCCAACACTGGCATGTGCATATTTGGTGGCAGTGCAAGAACTTTCTGAAAATGGGTACTAATTTCTGGATGTTACTGTTGTTGGTGTGTAGGCTGATAATACTATTCATGCAACCCATGTGTCATGAGCAAGTTCTTGCAGATTGAGGTCAGAATGCCTGTTTTCTTTTCCTACAGATAGAATTGGATTTATGTCAGATCTCCACTGTTCACACATTTTTCTTCTACCTTTTACTTCTTGTTAGGAAAAGTGAATTTCAGTAGAAGGCAAATTGGCAGTAATGTGTAGAAAGCAGTTTGCCATGATCACTTAGTGGCATGTCAGAGGTAGGCAAGTCAACTAGGGTCAAATCGGTTTCAGCAAATGAACAATGTCAAACTGATTCGGAACAGAGTTGACTATGGCAAACCAGATGTAGGACATCTTGGCATGTGGCAAACCAATTTAGATTAATTTGGCAAATCAATTTACCATTGATCCGGCATTTGGAAGTTACAGAAGTTACAGTAACTACTTCCTACCCTTAAAATGTATTATGTGATAGAAGTTGATGATGAGGAGATCAGTGCAAGGAGATTCATGAAATACTAAGGAGAAATTTTCCTAAACCTAAGACTTTATTTCTACTAGCAATTTATACATGGAATTATTTGTGTTTATGATGACAGTGTAACCAAAAAGAAAGGGGAAGGTAACAAGAACAAAGCTTGATGCCTATGAAACTTCTAAACAGAGCCAGAAACATTGGAACTCTACAACCAATTACATCACTTGATTTGGAACTTGTTGTCAATCTGAAATTCTGCTAGAGTTTCTTGATTCTAACAAAACCAAGTTCTGTATATGCAAATTCGCCAATTTGTCACAGTTGTGTGAATCTCGTCACACTTTGTCATAGTAGCCATATACAACTGGCTACCGAGTACCAATCCATATCACTAAAAATCTAGAACCTATTGAGGTATGGCTGAGGTCAGAACTCTCAAGGTTCATTTAGTCCATATGGAATGTTAACCCTTTTTCTCACTAAATGCCACAATGAAGTGTAACATCAAATCTCTCATCTGAAAAACCCTAAGTCTTGTGAACATATTTGGATTTAAATGTTCTGATTGTGGCATTGAGCAATAGATATCAGACTCACTTAGAACCACTCAAGAAGACAAATTCTTATGTAAGAATGCACTACACGTTTCATCTCTCTAAGTTCCCCCCACTCCTGTCCTCATTCATCTCATTTTGCCCAACCCAAGGACACCCCTTTGAGGTTTCTAGTACTCATTCTGACAATTATCTACAACATGGATTCAAGGTGTTGCAACAAAAGTTCCCCTTCCCAAATGCATCTTGATTTCTATATGCCTTATTTCTACAGCTCGGACTTCCTTTGTCTTCATCATTCCTTAACATTAGCCCCTCATATCATCTATCTTTTCTTAAAACAACATATTTACTCTGTTAAGTCATTGCTGCAGTGGAATTCAACTAGCCTGGTAGTCCAAATGCCAACAAGAAGAAAAAAAACTCGTACCAAAAAAAACATGCTGCCTCGCTCCTTCATTCTACCTCTTATCTTACCTTCCACCATCAATTACGCAAACCTTTTTTCAATGCAGAAATTCCTTCCACCATCCATAGCTCGATGCAAATCATGTTCTCCATAGCACACAAACAAATAAGGGTGCCTACCCACGCATTCCTTGTAGTAGCAATGCAATAATTCCTGCCGTAAGCATGTAGAAAGTTGACAATTATTAAAAGCAATCAAACAACAAAACGAAACCCTAAAACATGTTGTGTTCACACAATCAAAGTGACTTTGTGTTTAGTCACAACGATGTTAATGTAGGATTGTTAAGGCATACCAGTAGGAAATGGTTAGAAGCATAATTTACTACTATTTGAATTTGAATTGGGTTTTGGAGGGAAATCTAAAACTATTTCCTCTCTTGTATGGATTTGGACTATATTACATTTTTTGGAGTTAATAAAGCAAGAGTAAAAGTATGAAGATTCTAGAAGTAGGATGGAGACATAATTGTTACAATTATGTTACTCTGTTTTGCATTATGATTTTAATGTGCAAATTTACTTGCTTGAAGTATAGATTTGAATTTGTCAGTTTATGTTTTGTTTGTACATTCTAATCATGACAAATTATTTGTTAAAAGTTAAAAGTTGAAACTATTGTGTTTTTGTAGATCTTGTTAATTAAAGTATGTGTTTGTTGGAAGTATGGTTTTATTCTGTGACTACAAATTTGTACTAAATAGGATAGAAATTAATACTTACCATTTGGCAACCATTCATGGGATGAATTTAGTAATAGAATTCTGATTTTGTATCTCTTGTTAATATATTTTTGTTTCTAAGAATAGATTTGGTAGTTTAGGATGTAGTTTTTGTGTTTCTGCAAGTTCATGATTGACTAGATTTTCTTCTAGGACTAGAATTTGAGCAGGGTAGCTATTGGGAGGATTTGACTTTGAAAAAGTTCATTTCAAAAGTTGTGCAAGCAAAAGAAGATATCTAAAATGGTAATTAGAAGTTTGTAAAGACAATTGGATTACAAAACAAATTGAAATGCTGATGTTGTTGATCCAATTCAAAACAAACATCTTCATCATTTTCATTGCAATTTTCCACACCAAATCAAGTGTAATAGACCAAATTCTAGCAACCAAGAATTGAAAAGGGAAAGAAACACACTAGAACTTTCACCTATTGTTCTAAAGCAACGGGTGTAGGGAAGAGCAAAAATGAATCTAACAAATCCTAAGCATTTGAATTTGCAAAGTTCAAAATCTAGTTGAATAAATTCAAGAGAGGAACGATAATGAATTGCACAAAGAAGGTAAGACCAAGCATCAACCTAACAATCCATTTCACCTCCATATTACCAACCATTGGAATAGTGAACCCATGACCAATTGTGAAGTTGATCGTGTAGAACATGCGGTTGAGAAAGTTGAAACCCGGGATGAATACATGGAAGATCAAGCTTATGAACCAACCATGGTACATTGGGCTCAAAGGCATCATATGTAGCTTTTGAGTTTGATACTCAAATTATGTTTGTGCTTAGTGTTAAACCTATAGTAATTGAAGGTGTTCTTACAAACTATAGAATGAAGAATAGTGAATCAAGACTCATGAAGAATTCCAAAAGTATAACCTTACATGGAAAACAAGTTTGGCATAGAGAAATCCATTGTCTGCATAAGATACTAAGATTTGATCATGTTTGGTGCAACTACTATCACCAAAAAGGACACATAATCAATGATTGTCCTTTCATTGGGGACTATATTATATAAAGTTTTGCTAACCATGACACAAATTTATTTCACAATAAACCCAATGCAAGATTACCACCGCAAAGGAAATTAACACAAGCAAATTTGAATGACATTATGCATAATCTAAGTTTAGAGGATCAAAGGTATGATAATGATCATTTGAAGTTACAAAAAACTCCAACTATAATGCACCATGGATGCCACCTTGTCCATACTTGGTTCCAAACTAACACATCTTATTGTAATCCTTGAAGGACTATGGTATGCTAGAATAGATCCAATTCAACTCATAGGACCACAATCTATTGTATGGACCACTCATGTATGTCAATTACAAAGGACATGCAAAATATTATGCCTTTGTATTCATGAGCAAAACCAATTAAGGAAGCTTCTAATCTATTTTTCTAAAAAGGCCATAGTTAGCATTGTACTTAAAACTATGATGGGAATTAAACATATTAGATCACTACCAAAAATACACTCAAAAAAATGATCACTATAAGGGATCATGTCCATTCCAACCATGCATTTGCAACTTGTGTCCAAATCAATCATTTTTTTACTATAAATGTGATTGTACTCTATGGCATCTAATAAAAACAATTTGTATATGGTGTGCAGTTGCATATGTGATTTAGACTTGCAAATAATATAGATTTGAATGAAAATCAAAATGAAAAATACTTATAGATCAATTGTTTTTAATGGCATCCCAAAGTAGATGAAAAAATAGTTGTCTTTGTGACTTGGAAGGTGGTTCATGGGCCATTGGACACCACATGACATTTTTTCAACTTGATTTATAATTATAAATCTTAATTGCAAACGTACATGTAATTAAATGTGAAAAAAAAAATTGGTCAGTACAATTGTTGGATTTGGTGGTTTAATTTTTTCCTTTAACTTTTTTCATTGAACTAATTGTAAAATCTATAATAAGGTATGGTGGTTGTGAAATTTTCAAAGGAGCCATGGCAATTAATGGTAGAAATGGACATTTTAAAAAATTTAACATTATAGGGGTTTTCATAATTTGTAATTAGGTGCAAAAAAAAACATGTTTATCATCCAATTCTTAAGTCATTGATTGATGGATGAAAACATAGTTATTTTTGTAATTGGTCTTGTAGATAAATGGTAATAGGTAGCAAGTAGTAAATAAGGTTAAACGGTGGGTATTTTATCATGTTGATATGTCACAGTGTTTTTAATTAAATAAATAATTAAGTAAGTTAGGTAATAGGAGGTAATTATTAAGTAGTATGTAGGTAGGTTAATTGATAGTAGGTATTTTATTGTGTTGAATGAAGAAGTGTTATGTTAATTAATTAATTTGGTAAGTTATGCAATTAATTTATTAAGTAATCAATAAGTAAGATAGGTGTTAGGTAGTATGCATGTGCACTAATAAAGGTAGCGGGAGTAATTAATATGTGATAATATTTTTAATTCAGTTCATTGCTTAATTAGGTAGTTTATTTAATTAATTGAAGTATCAAATAGGCTAGATAATAAGTAGTAAAAAACTAACACGTGATATGATGTGGGTTAAATAGTAAATAGTAGGAATAAGTTATGATCCATTTATAAACATTATATAGCGAATAAGTTATATATCATACATCTATATCACATTTTGTTGGTACAATTATGATTTATTATAAAACATTATATAATATAATTTCTTAAATCAAATAGAGGTTTGAGATGTGAAAACATATAATTTATTTCTACATACAAATTTTATCATAATTTTCAGTAGAAATGTTAAAATTACATGTGTAAAAGCAATAAAGTTTATAATTTCATATAGTAAATTGACTATATATTTCATTAATCACCATTTTAAAATTAAAATTGATTATCTAGATTTTTTTACATTAAAAATGATATGGATAATATAAAAAGATTTATATTTTATTTATATTATAATTTATTTATGGTCCATTTATAAATATTATATGTCAAGAAATATATATCACACATCTAAATCAAATTTTATTGGTGAAAATATGATATATCAAAAGAAAGTTTTATAATACAATTTTAAAAATAAAATGGAGTTTTAAGTTATGAAATATATATAATATTTTCCATTTATAAATCATGTGCTTGATTTTATTTTTTCCAAAGAATGGTCATTGAAATTTTATTGAATAATGAAATTCAAATTTTTTTTCCAAATCAATCTATATTTTTAAAAGGAAAAATATCTAATTGTGCACATTATTGAAAAAAAATTAAGATTAAATTTTTATCTTGTCATATGGACACAATTTTAATAATGGTCCACTTGCACATGAAGATATCAATGTTGTTAAATTAAAATTTATGTAATATTGTTCACATATGCACATGTGTTAATTGACAAGTAATATGTCTTACTAATGTGGCAATTTATCACTAACATTATCATCAGTTAATAATAAAATGTTAAGAACAAGGCATGGTGATAAAATTAGGGTGAAATCATAGATTTTCACTCCAAATAATGGTTAACAACAATATCAAACTAACACTTTGAAAACTAAAATGATGAATTTCCAACTTTGATAATTAAAAACATTTTGTCAATGTAAAGTTTTACAAAAATGGATTCACAAGGATCTAATGCAACAATGATTTCACAAAGTTTTGGTGTCGCTATATACCTTCACCAGGCTTTAATGTGACAAGTGTAACAATGGATGTGTGAGGTTCTGGTGTAACGATGGCTTCACATGGTTGTTAGGCCCACCTAATGAATTCTCAAGTGTTTTTGGGTACTTGATTGAAAGTGGTACAAACTTAAACACCTCAAGTCTATTGGTGGTTAGTGACAAATAAACAATTTAAAACACAGGGAAAAATAGTTAGGCAAATAACCTACCACTTTCTTTTAAGAAAAACAAGTGAATTGCAATAAACAAATTTTGTGAAATTTCCAAAGATGACAATCAAAATAGCAAGTAGGAAAGACAAATTCAACATGACATAACAAATACTCCTTGAGCAAAAATAGGATTTTCTTCCATTACAAAAACTTCAAAGTGCAAAAAATACATTACAGTTTCATAAAAAAACAAGGATAAGAAAAAAAGATCCTTTGAGTTTCCCCCAAGTAAAGATTTCAAAGTTGTAAGAAAATGGTGGGGGTTTTTAAAAAAATGAAAATCCCTAGAAATCCTCCTAAACTCCAAGTTACCTAATCTTATTTTACATTTAAAATCTAAAATTGAAGTCAAAGGTGACAAGTAAATTTTCAGTTCTATAAATAAACAACTTTTGAAAGTTGATTCAATATAATATTCAGTCATGTCATAAAATCGGTTATGTATAATTTTTGGTTCTATCATAAAATCGATTTTTATCTCAAAATCAGTAAAGTTTGATTTTCGATTCAAAAACTACAACTCTTCAAAACTAACTTAGAGAACATTCTAACCTTAACATGATCCTCCCTTCTATTCTAGATCACATCTTTAGGATCAAATATTACTATCCTACACTTCTACAAAAAACTATCTATTTTACCATAGGAGCAATTCTGGTTTCATCTTCTTGAAGGTTTTTGGTAACCTCTTTTGTTTCTAAAATTGTATCTAAGGTTGAGGGATGCATTTCAGTGGCAACTTCAATAGTGTTTGGGGCAACCTGAGTACTTTTGGTTGTCACTTCTACAACAATGGAATCTAGACACCTCTATCATGGTTCTAATTCCTTCTTATGCTCTTCCCAATTGACTATCCCAATCTAGTTTGTGACGACATCCTAGCTAAAGAGGGGGCAACAAAAAATGGTAGGACAAAATTAGGGAAGGCATAGGCATAAGTGGCTAACCGAAGTTTATACAAGTCCTCATCTTTTTAGTAAGTGGGAAAGGACTCATTTATAATTTTGGTGATCTATGCCTTGCAAAATTCCCACTATTTAGCCCGGTTCTTCCTAACTTTCTTTTGATAGATGAGGAGCTCTACTTTCATGGAGGCATTTTTTATTTTGATCCCTTCCAATTCACCCATATGGTGAAAAGTGTAATTTGCTTCTTCGACTTTCTAAATCCACCTAGATAATGGACAAACTATCCTAAAAGGTAGGGAACTAAGTTTGATACTCTTCATTTTGGCAAGACTCTTGTCCAATTTGTGCTTACATACCTGCAAAGTTGGACTTGGCAAACTCTAATGCATGGATCATCAAGGCATCCTACTGAGCTTGAATTTATGTTTGGCATAAACTTTTTTCAAATGTAAGACCTTGGCCATTGCATTGAGGGCGTCTTCAAACGTAGCCTCTTTTTCAATACTTGTTATTTCAAAAGTGTGCCTCAATAGGCCTATCATTTGCACGTATGTATCAACAATGTGTAGATGGTCCTCTAATCCTTGCAAAAATGGCTACCAAGGAAGAGATTCCCTTTCTGGTGGAGATCTTGTTCCAACCGAAATGAAGGTGTGAAAAAGGTGTATTGAAAATGATGCCTTTGCATCTCAAGGAAGGGACCTTGCTTGGGTCCCACAGAAATTGAAATCCAGGGGGGTATCCATTTTTGGTATACCATCAAATGGAATATTTCACCTATAACCTATCATGCAATCTCTAGGACAATGAATGGGGTTGTGAGGGCACAATACCAAAAAATGTAAATGTAGGCTGGACATGTAATTTTCGAATGCCACATCCAAACTTGGATTCCTTGTTTTGTCCTACCTCTTTGGTTTTGGTTTGCAAGATAAGGATTGGTCATCAAGCATCCTCTTCCTTGGTGATGGGGTTTAAGGTTGTTCTTGTAGATGTCCCACATATAAACTGTCCATTGTTGGCAATATATATTTTTCGGTGCAGAACCGAAAAATATTTGTTGGTTCAACTAACCAACTTCTAATTGTGTTTGGGGGGGGACTATCAAAATCAATAGGCTTGGTCCTAAGAAGATATTTTTGGCCCCTTCTTCTTCACATTAATATTTGGTTTTGTTGAAAAGTTATCTTCCTCTTCACTTTCATCATCAAATTTCGATACCTAGAAAGTGGGGTTGATTGGAAACCAATTGCAAATAATGATGTCAATGACCTAGGCTGCATCAAATTTTGTCTCCTCGTGATTTTTCTTCAATTTGATTGTTATGGATAGATCTTACAACCTAAAATGCAAGTTGTTAAAGACAATTTGAACCCATTTTACCGATTTTTTAAGTTCGGCAAGGGTTGGGTAGGTAAGTAGGTAGTACATTTAGGTAGGTAGGTAGAGTAGGTGGGCAAGTGGGTGGGTTGGTATTTAGGTAGGTTATAAGATGTAGGTGGGAAGCCTAGGGGGGACATTTAATGTAAAGTTTGAAACCTACATGCATCAAACAACCATTTTTACAAGGGATATTAGATAATTGTGCAACCTATTTTTTATCATCCTATTATTATCTAATTTTTAACATATACATATTAAAAGCATCTTATATTAATTATAATCCATTATTTGATATTTTACATACCTTATATTATAGTTAAATTAATTATTTGAATAAAAGATACCTTTTTTCAACTAATTAATTTATAGTTTTTACCTAATAACCAATATATTGCACCATATATTTTTATTCAGGTATTTTCTACTTTTTTTTTATTAGTGTCCCCCTCAGGGTGAGAGGTAGGTATTTAATAGGCATTTAAGATGTCCCATTTGATTAAAGAACATTGGTCATTTTGACTACTAATGCCAATTTTTTATGTTCAATTTGATTAAAACACATTTGTCATTTTGACTAAGGTTGTTCAACTTGACTAGATGTATTGGCTAAATAAGTCACTATAGTCAAGTTGGTTGGTCAAAAAATACATGCATTGAACCTTTAGTCAAAATGGACATGTACATTGGTAAAAAAATACCAATAAGTCAACTTGGAGCATTTGAAAAACTTGGAATTCTAGTAATGGTTGTTGTACCTACGAAGGTGCGGTCCAAATTCATGATGAAACGCAATTTAGAAAACCCTCTCTTGAGATTATCACAAGGGAACATTTCATTGGTGAGTGTTAATTGGTGTGCTTTATTAATATATCAGCATGACCAGTTTGATAGTCACAATGTTTGAAAATATGAATCGAATTGTCAACACCTAAAGACTAGTTGAGTCTAGAACCAACCAGTTCACCACAAAAAAAAAAATCTCGCACCCATCAACAGATCATGATTATGGAAGGAGGAAACGAAGATATGGAAATTAATGTTACTATGCAACATGACGACGAATGGATAAGGATGGAAAGTGATCAATTCATGGAGGATAAAAGAAAACTTGACTTTGAATAGGTACCAAATCAAAAGCCTTGATTATTCAAGAAACTTCTACTCCTACTGAACATGTTAATAACCCATTACCAACAAAAATTAAACTAATACAATTAGTTTAGTCCAAGCCTATTGAACCAATTCAACCTAGACACATTTATATTTTTCATGAAACATAAGTAGATTATGTTCAACACAAAAGCGTAAAAAAAATTACACTTTGAGGCAAGCAGCCTTAATTACCAACACTTGGCTTCAAACAATAGACAACCTAGATAATTTGAGGACTAGATATAATTTTGTTGAAAGCCTATTGGAGGACAACAACCAACTATAGGTCCATTGCCTAGAACTGGTTAGTCACAAACAAGTGTTGCAAAATAGGGATAAAGATTTGGCTATTGTGAAAACCTAATTTCTTAAATTGCAAACAGAAAATAAACACCTAGTTACAAAGGTGTTGAGGCTAAAAAGGGAACCAAAAAGGCTAAAACTTTGCAGTTGGAGTACATGAGTTGAACTAGGTTCATTTTAAACCTCATAATGACCTAAAAACTTTATAGACTCACTTTGACCATTTAACAAAGGATTATGGTAAAATGGAAGCTATCAATGTGCAACAAGAGAAAAAACTTTTAGAGTTAGAAAACGCATGTTTATAACAATAGGAACAATTGACAAAGGTCAACATTGACATGGAGAATCGTACCTATGAGCTTTGGGTATATATTCAAAAATTGAAAGGCGAATTAGAAACATTTTGTCAAACACCTAGTAAAGTTTCTCAAATTACCTATATAGATACTAGCTAAAAAAGTTTGAGGAATTGCTTTTGGACAATGCCCTGCTTAAAGGTGCAAAACCAAGCATTGGTAGACAAAAACCTAAAATGGATGTAATGGTGGCAAATTGTATAAGAAATTATAAAGGAACATATTTAAGACAATTTGGAGATCACTCGTGTAGATGAAGAGGCTTACTTGAATGAACTAGTTGCATACCAATTACAATTTGAGGGGTACATGTATGATCAGATTATTGGCAAATTGGTTGAGGTACCAGTTACTATTTCCCAAAGGTTTTCACCTTTGTAGGCAACAACTGGAGCTATGAGATCTTAGAGTGAACCTATTGTCACTACCACTAAAGAACTAAAGTCAATTAGAGGAGGAGTAAAACTTGCCATTGTTCCTTGTACTTTGTCCTTGCCCATAGAATCTATGGGAAATAATATTGTAGTTGTTAGTACTTAGGTAGGAAAATTAGAAGAACTTACTACTCTTAAACCTATTCCATTAGTTATTCCAGATATTGGGGTAGGTGCAAAGGTTACATTGATTAACACTATCACACATGCCTTTGAGGTTTTTAAAACTTTAAATACTATATTGAAAAACACACTTGTTGTTGAGATACCAAAGTCTAAACCTATTCCTTAGTTGAACTTATTGATACCACATGTGAACAACATGTTGATGATTTGGCTACATGGGTAGAATAGGTAGTTCTAAGTGATTGATTTCGAGGACAAAATATGGTTTTCAAGGGGAGGGGGGGTGTAATGTTAACCAAATTTTTCAATATGTACATAATAACTAGTTACCAACTAGTAATTGGTGAAACAATATGATTTTGAGATTTAGTTTAGTTATTATTGGATAACAAGACTTTAAATTCACCGTTTTGTTAAATAATCGGTAAAAGGTGTTAAGGTAACTGATGGATTAAGTGAACTAATAACCAATCTATTACAATAACCAGTTGTTAACAATAACATGTTGTTTTGAATCTATGGTTAATAGTTGATGTAGTTTCAATTTGAGTTTTATGACTGTTATATCAGCTAATGATTACTTAACTTGAAACCGTGTTATGTTTGGTATAAATATGAAGATTGGAGGATAATGAAATTACTTTTTTTTGGAACTTCATTCTTATTTAATCTTTGAGATCACTTATTTTATTTTATTTTTGGTCTACAAATAGGTTTACTATGGACTTTGAGATTTTATTTTCAACTTGCCATAGAACATTGATTTCAATTTTATTTTGCATTTGTGAGGAAAATCTATATCTGTGTGTCTTTGATTTCCACATATACAAATATGAAGAAATTCACACTAAAAGAAAATTGGAAAAAAGAAACTGTAATTTGCAATTTTTTTTAATTGCAAAAAGACATTTGCTACAAAAAATTGTTAAGTTGCATTAAACACTAGTTGCAAGTGTGGATGAATTCAATGGTCAACAAATACTTCACCGTCTGTACACTATTATATGCCAATCATATATTACCACAAAAATCAACAACTTACATAATGACATGTTGCAATTGAAAAAGATTTAAAAAAAATTGTTTAAAAAATAGATAATGGATCTTTGTCATCTAATTTAAATGGTTTTAGATTGTGACACATGGCATAATTAACCAATATGCCATGTGGTGTTTTTGGATTTTGGTCAAAATGAATTAAAAATCAATATTTAGGGCTAGGTGGGAATAGGTAAGTAGGTAGGTAGGAAAGTATTTAAAAAAATTATAGGTTTAACCTTTGGTGTTAAACTTGTATAGAGGTTAAACTCCTTTGGCTCATCCCAATTGACATGTGTTTTTTTATGTCCAAGTGTAGGATAAACTCCTCTTTATATAATTTTCAAGATGGAAGTGGAGGATAAAACATATGGGATAAAAATTGAAGTTGCAACTTAGTTGTAAATTAGGTTTCAATTAAAAAGATTATCTCATATCTTTTGTCCTCTTTAATTTTGTAAATTATATAACAAAATAATTATTTAAATTTTAAAAATTAAAAAAATCATTTAATTATACATTATTAATCAATCATGTATAAACAAGTAAATAATTAATATATTGAATAATTATGAAATATTAATTATAAATAGTAAATATGAACTATTAGTTATATCAATTAATTCAAAATAAATGTAGCTAATTAATCAGTAATTAATTAATAAATAGGTAGTAATTTACGTTTAGTAAATAAGTAACCTAGGTTAGATAGGTAGGTAAACATATAAATAGATAAGTTGGTAGGTAGGTAAACAAGCATACATAGGTAGGTAGGTAGTTATTTTGCCTTAATATAAATTAAATACAACTTTATAAATACGCCAATGGAAACATACCCCCATTATACCCCTAATATAACTTAGCAAAAGTGCACATATTTTTCAAAAGTTTCCTAATACACCTATGTATACCATTGTTGAAGGTGTTTTCTATTCATTCTAATTTCACATGTTCTAATCTATTTTTTTAATTTTGGTTTATTAAAATTATCAACAAGTATGATTTCTTTTTCCAAATTTGAAATATCAAAACATAAGAAGCATTGAAGTCTCTTGCTTATTCATCAAGAATAAGTTATTCTTAACTCTTACATTCCAAAGAACATAAGGGAAAAACTTCAAAAGAAAATCAAAGTAAACTGGTTCATAATTCAAAAAAATTCCAAGAGTTACAAAAAATAAATATCCTTAGATCCAGCTCTAAGTCTTCCTATTTATACCAACTCATAGTGTTGTTTCAACTTAAATAGTCACTAGCCAATATAAACACCTAAATCAAAATAACAAAATTATCAGTCACAAGTTTAAATCAACATGTTTTGTTAATAATTAGTTATTGTAATAGAGTAATTACTAGTTCATATTATAGACTGGTTAACTTAAAACATGTTAACCAAAAACTAAAATAGTCTAGGATTATATTATTTCACTGATTTACAATTGGTTTAACCAATACTATAAACATATTGAAAATTTGGGTCAACATTACACCCCCTTGAAAACCAGATTTCATCCTTGAATCAATCACCTATAATTACATGTTTAATACATGCAGCTAAATCATCAACAAGTTGTTCATTTGTGGTATCAATAGGTTCATCCAAAGGAATCAATTGAGATCCTCATCCTTTAGAAACATGTGTGGGTTTAGAGTCTTAAAAACTTCAAAGGCATGGGTAATATTGTCAATCAAAGTAACCTTTGCACTTACTCTAATTTCTAGTATAATTAATGGTATGGGTTTTGGAATGATAGGTTCTTCCAATGCTTCTACATGAGTACTAACAACTACAACATGTACTTCCACATGTTTATGGGCAAAATAAAAGTACAAGAAGTAATGTCCAACTTTGCTCCTCTTTTGATGGGCTCAAGTTCTTCAATAGTAGTGACAATAGGTCCACTTCGAGAACTTGTAGCTACAATTGCTATTGACACATGGGAAAATTTATGGAAAACAATAACAAATACTTCAATTAGTTTACTAGTAAACTAGTCATACTTATAGCTTTCAAATTGCAATTGGTGTACAACCAAAACATTCAGGTAGGCTTCTTCATCTTCATGAACAATCTCCAAACTATCTTGGGTATGTTCTTCCATAATATCATGCATAGTTTACCACCATTCCTTCCATTTCATGTTTTTATCAGCTAATGTTTAGTTTTGTACCTTAAGCAAGGTATTATCCACAAGCAATTTTTCAAATTCCTTCAACCGGTTATCCATGTATGTGGTTTGAAAAACTTTACCCAACACTTTACAAAGTGTTTCAAATTTGCCTTTTAATTCTTGGATATGTACCCAAAGTTCATGGGTACGATTCTCCATGTCAATGTTGACTTTTGTCAACTATTCTTTTTGTTGCAAATAGGTATTGTCCAACTCCAACAAATTATTTTCTTATTGTACATTAATGGCCTCCATCTTGCCATGGTCCCTTATTAACCAATGAAAATCAATCTCCAAGGTCTTTAGGTCATTACAGGTTTTGAAATGAGCTTGGGTTAACTTATTACAGGGCTTCAGCCTTCTTGATTACCCTTTTAACTTCAACACCTTTAACAACCAAATGCTTATTCTTTGCCTATAGTTTAAGGAACTAGGTTTTCATAGTAGTCAAGTCATTATCTATGTTCTGCAAGGCTTGTTTATGATTAACGAATTCTAGGCAACGGGCCAGTAACTGGTTATTAGTGTCCTCTAACAGGTTCTTAGTAGTATTATATTTGGTTTTCAAATTAGTTAAGATGTTTACTATTTGAGGTTAAGTTTGGGCAATTAAGGTTGTTTATTTAAAGATAAATGTAACTTGTTTTAGGCTTTCATGTTGAACATAGGTTGTCAACATTTGAAGAAAAATATAAACATCTATAGGTTGAACTAGTTCAACAAGTTTAAGCTGAACTAATTCAATAGGTTTAGGTTAAAGTGGTTGAGTTGGTTCTATATTTGTTGATAACAAGTTGATAGCCTATTTTGTAGGAATGGAATTTTTTTGAACATGTAAAGGTTTTTGATTAATACATGTTCAAAGTTAGGTTCATTTCGATCATCCATGAATTGGTCACTTTTTGTCCTAATCAACTTGTCATCTTATTGTGTAATGACATAAGCTTTCATGTCCTCATCACCTCCCTCCATAACCATGATTCACTAAAGGGTGTGAGGTTTTTTTTTCGGTGGTGAATTGGTTGGTTTCAAATTCAACCTGGTGTTGATAGTTTAGTTCATATCTTCACCGGTTGTGATTGCCAAATTAATCATGGCAATATTTTAGTTAAGCACACCAATCGTTGCTCAGTAATGAACTAATCCCTGGTCACAACCTCAAGAGAAGGTTTTTTAGATTATTTCCTAGCAGTTTTCTTCTCCTTTCTCTTTTGAACCGGTTGTGGTTTTGGAGAATCAACAAGCATATCCTCCTCTAACAAGGGCAATCAATGTTGCAAACAAACCTTTATAACTAGTTTAGAGTAACAGGTTGTTGGATTCCTATCATGTGTTGTTAACCTTGCTATAATCTACTTTTGGTGCTTAGTCCACCATTTTATTGACATTTGTGTCAACGTAATGGAACACCAATTGATCTTCTTTCACTTATTTGCCAAATTCAGAATGATGGCAATATGGTTATTGAAATAGGCTAACCTTTTTCGTTGGTAAATAATTTGCAAGATTGTTGCAAACCTAGCATGGTACTCCTCCTTCATCCGAATGACGCTCCATTAATTTCTATTAACAAATGCATTCAATCTAATTATGTTCTTAACAACAACTTGAGCCTTTTTTACCAATGCATTTGTTACATCAACTGCTCCTTTAGCACTGATGCCAAATTGCTTAATGATTAACGTTTGGTCAATGGTGATTTTTTCACCACAAATAATTGATTGAATACATCTATCCTCTGTGAACTCCTAGGTGTGCAATAACTCCTCCAACAAGTTTAATTGTGGACTTGTCCAATGAATAGCAAACAAGCCACCCAAACCAGTTTTCTTTACCCCATTGTTGTTATTTGGATCCCATCTAAATCCATTGTAACATTTTTTGAATTTCCTTCACTTTAGCAAGTGCTTGCTTTCAGGTTACTTTGGCAAATGAATTGACTTCTTTTACTAGTTCATTTCCCTTGCAACTCATCATGTACTTGGACCGTGCCTTGGCAGGTCCAACAACAAGTATGTAAGGAGAATCGACTTTTACATCAAAGAATCCTCCTTCAACTGATATCGATGAAAAATTTATCTATTGTTTTAATTTCAACAAATCACTTAACTTAATTTTTTATTTTTTTTGGTAGCTCTTCTTTCAACCTATTCTTCCTTCTCATAATCATTATTTATGGCAAATATAAATGCTAGAGGTGAAAATTGTCTTCAAAGACCTCTCAATGTTTCTTCAAGTCCTTCTCCCATAATAACATGACTCAATGTTTAAAAAAATTCACATTCTATGTCTTTTTCTTTCCTAGAACTCTCACTACTTCCTTGAAATACAAGAGGTAGCCTTGATGCAAGTGGTTCAATGTAAATTGCTCCAATTGCTCTAAAAGTTTTCTGTCTAACTTTTTATAGTTTTATTTCTTCTGCTTTTTTTTTTTTTTTTTTTTTTTTTGTTTTT
>Ga0209208_10003563_pt1 | contig 22262 bp, 13 predicted proteins | sample S1TSphfallax_3_FD_187694 | JGI IMG/M metagenome (GOLD analysis project Ga0209208, IMG submission 187694) | Host-associated microbial communities from peat moss isolated from Minnesota, USA - S1T2_Fd - Sphagnum fallax MG (SPAdes) (version 2) | ecosystem: Host-associated > Plants > Peat moss >...
TAATTTACAGGATGTGAAGCTAACACAATAGAGTAATGTACACAATAGAGTCCTGTTGAGAACTGGACCCATTATCAAATCAGTTCTGCCCCTAGAAATGTTTTGGTTATCAGTCATTGTAACAACAGTCAACTAAAAGAACCATGAGATGTTGGATAATGAAAGAAGTGGTTGTGCTTAAGAATTGTCTCCAAAGTTGATGTGACAATTTTATTATTTATTTATTTATTGGCCAGGCAAGGATGATGTTTTTAGATTCATTATAGAGTATAGTAGCTTAAGGAATTTTGGCCCCTAGGTAATAAGTCTATTTTTATATGAGGATTTTTGAAAGATGATATTTTGGCTTGTGTTGAAACTTGAGATTAGTTATTATAGAGTCATAATATCTTGAAAGATTTTGGTTTCTTGTAGAGCTTTTTTTGAAGATTATGTTTTTGCATGGTGAAATATTTGAGTTTCCATAATTTTTCTTTTGCCTTAAGGTACTTTTTAATGTAAATGGCAATGCAACAGTGTGACACACCCATTGCTTATTTTGGAACAAGTGGAGAGATCCATTAATGGAAAAAGGAGCAAGTACATAGAGAAGGAAAACCAGGGAGGCCTCCTCCCTGCTCAACCAGAAACACAAGCTCAAACATAACCCACGTCAAGTGGAATGATAATGTAAACACTATATCATTCCTCCCTACCCAAAGAGACCAAAGGGTGACACTGCAAAGTAGGGACCACGAATCACTAAACTTTGTAAAGTTGTTAGGCAACCTCTCGGTGAACAACCATTGCCCTGCACTAAGTAGTTTCTTAGTAGTCCTCTCAGGTTGGAGGGGGACTTCAGGTTGTACAGAAAAGAAAATGCCCATTCCCAAGCTTTTTGGCCCTAAGACAGAACCAAAATCTATAAACAGCAGTTTCTGGTGACTCAAAGTCACATGAAAGAAACTCAACCAAGATGCTCAAATTTGCCTTGGCTCTCCAAGAGTTAATAGGAAGGACTTTGATGCCATATGAAGCTAATGTTCTTTTTGGCTCTTCTTTTGAGCCAAATCTCCTTTCACTTTAGTTGGAAGTGTAGAGGGAGAACCTGTTTCCACCTCTTAGGTACATTAAGAAGAAATATATCTTTGTGTTTTAGGAGTTGTCAACCCACCTATGTATCCCTCCCTAGCCTGCACTGTTGGAGCAACCTAGACCATGTCACGACCTTGTAGAATTCAAGCTCCTTAGGAATTTCTAGTTTCCCTTGGGGATGAAGAACCAAGGTATACCTGAAAATTCCTTGGACATGCAAAAAACAACAATTGGATTTATTGCTGTGTTGTTATACATGCCAAACTTCTCTTTGACTACATAAGAAAGGGTTAGCTTGCATTTTCATGAAAATTGGATGTTTTATTTTGATTTATTTATTTGTGTTGCAAATATCTTGTTCTAGAAATTTACTTGAATATTATTAATTTAAAAATATTCAATCAAAATTTTAATACATAAAAAAATAGTAAATACATGTTATTTGTTGTTGCAACATCAATTTCCCTAAAAATTGAAACACACTATGACAAATTAGTGTGATAAAAGATATTAGCATGGAACAACATTTTGGAATTAAGAGAATTCTTTTCAAATGGATGATAAATTTACATAAGCATCATAAAATGAACAATTTGTGTTCCTTGTCATAAAAAATGACATATAGCAGCAATAAATGAACTTTAATGTCTTGAAAGTAAGAATATAATTCTATTTGATGATTTATATGAGGATAATATTTTATTTAATAAAATTAAATTGACAACCCATATCTTTAATATGCATTGAAGTAGATCTTTTTTAAATGCATTTACTTGGAAAGGTGTCTAGGTTTAATAAAGTAAATTTCAAGTAAATAAGGTTTTTTTATTATTTTCAAATTAATGAAAGCAAAGAAGATACATGTGTATTCTCAAATTGTGCACAGTATAGTTATAATACATAGAGTTTTTAATGTCAAAATAACTTTGAACATTGTATTGTTAGGCTAGTTTCAAAGCTACTTGTTGCCTACTTTTATGATACTAAAGTTTTTCAAATTTTATATATAACTTCTCACAAACTCAATGAAGTCCTTGATGGCTTTAAATTTCTACTTACAAAAGTTTTTAATCCACTTTCTTATGTTTATGTCAAAAATTTGTAAACTAAAATTTGGGCAAATGAATTTCTTCTCTACTTTATCATTATTTTGCCCACATACATTATGTAATATGTTCCATTTAATTTTGGGCAAAACAAATTGGTACATGGAAACTACATGAATGATTTGTAAAAAAGACCGCTATGGCTTTGGTTTGGGTGGCTTTTGTTATTCTACTTGCACCCATCAACTTCCTTAACCACAAGGTTCAACCCAAAAGGAATTCCTAACAATTTGAAAAACTCATGATCTTTTTCTAATTCGTAGTTGAAGGCATAAGTCTAGTCTAGCCTCATACTTTTCTATGGCACTAGTAGGTGAGAAATTTTTCAAAAGGGCAATCCTATCATTAGGTGGTACCATTAGGAGTGTCACATCTTGATTTTCTTGGACCCATCGAACTTTGAAAAATCATAGGAAACACCTAAATGAACATTTTCATAAAACAAAATTGAATACATTTATTAAGTTTCATAGATTTTGAAATCTCAATAGTATCAAAAGTATTGTGTATTTTTTTATTCTTAATTATTGCATTAAAAAAAAGTTTTAGGAATGTAATGCCTATTTTTTTCCTTTAATTTTTTGATTGGCAACACAAATCTGGAACATGATGTATGAAATTTTTCTTAATGTAGTTTGGAAGTCGTTTTACTTTTAGGTTTGTATTTCGCAATTAATTGATTAAATATGATTTAATTATGAATTTCCAAAGTTGAAGCTGTTAATTTTTTTTAAGGGGCCATTTTAATGAGGAATATACATTTTTCAAATTTTTTTCAAACTTTAAAATTCGCAAATAAACTTCAAACTATATATTAATGCATGCAATTGATAAACATGAAAAATTGATTGTGAAAATATTCAACAAAAGGTTTCCCAGAAAAATGATTTGGTTATTTTTGGTTCCTTAACCATTCTTCGAGGTGGTTTTTAGTGGTACCATCCAAGGATGGGTTCGCCCAAAGTGGAGTTTTGATTCATTGATTAAACAAAAAGTTGTAGCATGTTGAATATATTCCAAATATTATTTTCCTCCCCTCTTATTGAGATTTTTGTAGCATCAACATATTTAACATAATTTGTTGTCTTTCACCTCTTCCAAGCAAGAATCTCTTGATGTCACCCAAATTTTTACTTGCCTTCATCATGTAATTAAAAACCTTTTTGGTGAAAATAAATAGGTGGGAGCTAACATGCATCCTTACATGACCTTTTTCTCCATTATACATGTATTTGTGATGTCATCATTGATGCAAACAACAATTTCTACACCTTTGAACAAGAATTTCAATAGTGCAACATAATTCTCTTACAATGCCCAACTATTCCAAGGTGAAAAACAAAAAATTCCTAGTTCACTTTGTCACATGTTTTGGCAAAGTGTAGTTGAAGGGGGACCAAAGGTTGGCATGTGCACTTGGCCCAATCATTGGTTTCATGTGTCAAGAAAACACTATCAAGAATGTACCTAAGTGGGAGAAACATGAATTGATTTAAGTTGATAACTTCCATCAAGACTAGTTGAAACCTCAACTATAAAACTTTACCAAAGTTTTATAAAAAATGTTTGGTAAAGTGATTGGCCATTAATTATTTAAACACTCCTCTGCAATTTTGAAAAAAAAGGTTATCATGCCTTTATTCATCCCATTTGAAAGGCATTCCTCAAAGATTGATGTTTGAATCAATCTAAAGAAATCCTCTACTTTGTGGTCCCAAAATAATACATGTAAAATTCTATTACAACCCCATCTAGGCTTGGGGATTTTCCTGGCTTGGGGATTTTCCTTTGGTGATGAATTTTGTAGCAAAATGTAACTATTTTAAAGTTAGAAACTTAACTAGGCATGAATTCATTTCTTTTAAAAACTTCCTAGGCAGTTCAACACCCTAAATCATAGCTTTGCTTATCTTAGAGAATCCACATTTGCTTTATATAACAACTTACCATAAAAGCTACAAACATACATTTCTAATCCTTCTTTGGTTGTTAAACATTGTCATGATCATTTTTGAGGGTTATAATTTGAACCTTATTAGGCTTTAGCTTGACTACAAAGAAGAATGTTTTGCAAATGATGTTAGTTTTTTGAATCTAATAGAATTTTGCATGAATTTTTTGTACATTTACTTTCACCTCGTCTAGATCTTTTAATCTTGGTTTTTAGTGCCCACATTTTGTTATATTTTGCATTGTGGGGTAGATGCATGGTATGGTGGCTGATTTTTGTGATAAAATGGTGTTTTTTCCTTAGGTACCTTATATTCAAATGGATATGGTGATAATATATCCTTGAATCTATTAATTGGGATTTGAATTGAAACTAATAATTTCATTGTGAAGAATATTGTATGATTATTTATCAATAGAAAATTAATTTGTTAGTAATAATGGACTTTTGAAGTTAAAAAATACAAACTAGTCATTTGACCAGAACATCATAAAATGGAGAAAATATATATTGATTCACATTCCAAAATTGTTATTGGGACTCAATATATAATGTAATACAAGATGATAAATTCATATGAAGAATCTTTTTGTGAAAACCTTAATTGTTTAATAATTAGGGACTTTTGAATGGTTAAAATTTGACCATATTTTCATAAGTCCATATGAGTTGCAATTTTTGTTTTTTCTTCAAATTTTTTGTCCCAAAAACATATTTTTTGAAAGTTTGACATGGGGCATTATTCATATGGACTTGTGAGATTTCCTTTTAGGACTTCCAAATTTAAAAATGACATCAACTACATCAAATATAAGTTGTCACATAGATTTGGGAAGGTTTATGTGATTGAACATGTATTATTTATAATAATAACAATTTTTTAAAGTGATAACCTTGTCAATTTGAATCATTTGAAATAATCTTGTATGGACTTATAGTGAATGTAATTTCTCCCAATATTGAACCACTATACTATGCATTCACCCTATGCATTAAACATTATAAAGTACCTTGACCCACCTCAAGTTTTTGCTTCAAATTTGTTCTTTTTCTTTCCAACTCACCCATCTTATGTTTACAAAACTCTTAATAAAATTTAATCACCTTCATCATCTTCGTAAAAAATGCAAATCTTTTGGTTGGTTTTACCAAATTCCTTGAATGTGTTCTTGAACTTTTTAAAAATTTACCAAATGTTTGTTTTCCAAACTAACCTTCTTGGGGAGGTGTTAACCATATTTTGTTAAATATACAAAAAACCACAAGAACAAAGGTTAAAAGAAAGGTCTAAGTTTAATTTTCAAGCAAGGAACAAAACAAAATTATGTGATTCAAAATAAAAACACAAGAACTAATAACAAAAACATGAAATGTGCAAAACAAACATGAAAATGGATTTGTATTATGCTAACATATGCAAACATGAACATGAAAGGAACATGACAAGGCTATGGTGTAAGATTGTGCTTAAGGCTATTGTTGAACACACTAAAGGGAATGAAGGGTCCTATTTTTATTTATACCCCTTTGGGGACCTAGCTTAAGAAAGCCCCTCCAAAAAAACTTTTATGTGTGCATCAAATAAAGAAGCTTCTTAAGAACCTTTGTAAGTAAGAATCAACTATGAATTAATTAAAACTAAATTGAAATCTAATTGGGATTTACTTTGAAGTTAATTAAAAATTAATTAGGAGTAAACTATGACTTAACTAAGAGTTAACTACTAGTTAACTAATTTTTAACTCAGACTTAATTAGAATTTAAATAGGATTTATTTCTAATTTAGTTTGAATTTAATTGAAAGTTAATTACAAGTTAACTAAAAGTTATAAATGAACATTATGGATGAATTGCATCCATTAGAAGATGGTGTTTAACGTTTGCATCCATCACATACTTATTATTTGTAAATGTTATTTAATTATTATTGGTTATTTATATTTATAGTTAAACATGTATTAGTTATATGTTTGATTTTTAAATGTTAATTAATATTTTGTAAATGCTAACAAGTTAGAAAAGAAATTGATAATTGAATTAGCTACCAATGAGTAGTTAGTATTTAAATTAATTCATACTTAGTGTTAGTTAACTACTTTAGATATTAGTAAGAACCATCTAACCTATATAAAGACGTGAAGTTGAAACTATTGTCATTCCTTTTCATTTGATAATACATGCATAATGAAAATGTGTCGTTACTTTTGAATTTAATTGTACAAATGAGTCTTTTTTTAAGATGCGCAAGATTAAAAACAAATTGCATGTCTTACTGAAATGCAATTATTCTACATTAACATTAGTGACCATCTTTTGGGCTAGGATTCAAGATTTGTTTATCTGTATGGGAGAGATGGTCAAAATCCAATATCTTTAGGAAAACCTAAACATTTGTGATTTTTCTCACCACTAGTTGGGCTCAAATTCATTTTATTTCAATTCTTTTACAAAGGGGATTTTGTTTTTAAAAGGAGTCGATGTACATGTATTTGAATCATGCACAACAATTTTTTTTAAAAATATTTATAATTTAAGGATTATACCTAAGCTATAAGGGGAAATATATAGCTAATTTTTCTAATTGTTATGAAGGTTTTATTTTAAGATGGAATTTTTTTAATGACAAACTTTTATGTTTCAAGGAACTACCATTTCTTTGGTTACATTCAAAAGTTTAGAGAAACATAATGAGGAATGATTGGCTATGGCATTGCTACAAGAAATATGGCAAAAAAACTTTGTTATGACAACACAACAATGGATGTCTAATAACCTAATTAGATCCACTTTTCACAAGGGGCATTGGACAGAGGAGATTTTACAAATATTGAATAGGTGAATCCATAGTAAAATGAGCCACACCCAACTCCTTTGTTCCTTTCAAAATGGCATGGACTTGAAATTGGAAATTGAAGTGACATGCAACCATTGCACAAAATTTATGATTTAATCACATATTTGACTTACACAATATACTCTTATAATTATTTTTTTGAATTTTACAACTTATCTTAATATTTTTCCAAGAATAATTTTAAATTATAGATTCTAAATTTTGGGTGGTTGCAAGATACGGTGGCTAACTTTTTGCATCACAATCTAATGTTTCACAAAATGGTGGGCATTTACATGTTATTAACATGGCATAAAAAAAATAATCTTCCAAATTTGTGGCTAGATTTAGATTGTCAACTTAAAGAAGAAAACATTTATTTTAAAAAATTACAACATAGACACCAAATATATAATAATGGACTTTTGAAGTTGAAAAATATGGATTGGTTTGTTCTTTGTGCCTCTATATACATGTATTTTTGTGCATGAATTTTATTTGGGATATATTATAGGGTCTCAATATATGATATGTTTATAAAAAAAGAGCATGTGTGTAAAACAATTGATAGAAAAAAATTAACTAAAAAAACATTATGGACTTTTGAATGGCCTAAATGGAGCCATATTTTCATAAGTCCATATCATAATCATTTTTGGGTGGATTTTAATTTGAAATTTTTATACATGTACATTAAAAAAAAAATTAGAATGGCTTATTTTTGTATGGGCTTTTCAGTTCATTAACCACTATGTAATTCCCCACTAAATCAACGATATCAAAATAAACTACCATTTTAACATTCTTGTATGGACTTTTAGGCAATGAAGCATCCATAAACAATGAGCCATCTTAAAGTGCAATTTATTTATATGTCAATTCCAATGATGATCCAAAACCATGTAAAGTCCAATACTTATTCAATTTAGATGAATATGAATTTTTTTCAAACAAATTTAGATTAATTTTGATCATTCTTATGTGATTTACTTAGGACCTCAAGACTAGTTACAAGTGTTTAATTAGTCTTTTGTCACCCTCAAAAGTTGATATAATATACTCATTTTTTATATGTCATTCTTAAATGTATATTACATCACACTATGTAGATTACATGAACTTTTTTAAATTTTAAGTGAAGTTAAAAATTGACAAGTGTGTTATTCAAGAGTGTTTACACTTGAAGTGGGTCATTATATTACAAATTTATCTGAATGCACATGTGACCATAACCATGAAAAGGAACAAATATTGGTAGCTATGGAAACCATGATAATGTATTCATGATGCCAACCACAACCAAGACTTGCACCACCAAACATTTACTAAAATTGTTGAAATTTTCATAGTTGTAACAAGTGTTTGATGATTGACCAATACTTGCAATATTTACTCCCAAATGACCAATAAGCATGTGTACTTCCTCGAACATTCATTTATATTTACAAGAGACTCAAAACATGTAATTTGGATGCAAAAGTTATTGAAGTAAATATAATGCATAATAATTGTGGCATTGAACAATTGGTGCAACTTGGTTTGGTATTTCATTTAATACTTGAATCTGTACTTAGTTTTTCTACTTGGCTTAAAGTTTTTTCCAATGTTCATCACTTCAAAGGTATTTGCAAAACCATATACCCAACTTGGTTTGTCATCAGTACCTTCACACATAACAATTACGAGGTTCAAACCATTGAAAATAAGTGCATCTTTAGGATTTATGTTTGTAAATGATGTAGTTAAGACTTAATGATATAAAAAAACTTGAAGCACAAAAGTTCCCACAAATTCCCTCTTTTGTTTAGGCTATTTGAAATATACACATTAATAATTCCTAGATCCCCACAATGGACCATTTAAATCTTATGTGACAAATGTAAACATTAGACACCATCACCCAATATATGGAATTCGTCCATCATGTTCATCCATAATTCTTAGTTAACTCATAGTTAAATTTGATTTAACTCTCAATTAAGTCCCAGTTAAATGGTTTAACTTATGAAATTTTCACCTTCCATATTAAGCCCATGGACATCATATCTAATTAGGTGCAACTTCATGAGGTATTCATTAAAGTATGGTTAGTTTAAGTCTCATGAACACTAGCCATATTTTCATTTAGTTGTAATAGAGGTCTTGTTGCAATATACAACCATATTAACTGTTTCAAGTGTGTTTTCCTTCTCCAAGCTATTGCACCCATTAGTTTAAGGGTGTGAGTTAATTAAAGTGGCTCAAAAAACATTTACGTATTTACGTATTAAATGTATTAAAAAAGACCATAGTGCATTGAAATATGGAAGTTTACAAATGGGAAAAGTGATCTTAACAGGGTTAGCACATGGATTTAGTCAATTACAATGGTAGGTCCCATGACAAACTTGCCCCCTACAAGGTTTAATGCTTTTACAATACTTTAACAATGTGTTCAAGGTTAAGTGTTAACTAAGTGTTGATACAATCATTGATATGTATTTAGAGCAGCGCATATGGAGACCCTATTGGCTAAGCATGGTGACCTAGGATCATAGGTCAAAATATTGTAAACATCAAATGTTAGTTTGCAAGCTTCCAAATAACTTAGGATAGGTAGTTTCATGGTGGGAAGAAAGGGATGTAAAAGGTATATCCCATTAATGGTATATTGTTGATTCAATTTTTCAAAATGGGGCAAAGAAATAAAGGGGGAAGGGTGGGCAAGATGCTTCAAAATGTATGTGTGGCAATTTCTAAAGGTTATAGGAAATTATTTACCCCCTCATGATGGTCTTTGTTGTTATTAGTTCTTGATTGCAAGAAAAAAGGAGGGCACATAGGGAAGTGGGGTTGGTGGGAAGGATTTTAGGGATTGCCAAAATACAAAGGAGGAAGGTAAGATGCTTTAAATTGTATATGGTGTGAAAGCACACTACGGTGTCCAAAGGTTATTGTCACAAATATTGTTTTTCAACACAATGTGTTTTTGGACTTCCACCAAGTCAATATTAAAAGGATTTCTTACAAATTATATTTGAAATAAGGTAGTTCAAAACCCAATGAAAAAGATTGAAAAAAAAATCATATTTATCAGTTGATAATAAATGATTTAATAGTATGTTAACAAGAAAATTATTCTTGTACCAATGTACTCCAAAGTACAAATATATTCCATAAATGAATTAAATGATTGCAAAACCTTATGAAATTTGGCATACACATTGAATATGATATTATTACACCATCTCAATTCTAACTGACAAGTGTTATTCATATAATTTTACAAAAAACCCTTGAATGAAGGTTTTTAGTCAAATGACCATAAGTGTGTGAAAATTTTAAAAATTATTAAAGTATTATTCTCATTTGAAAGGTAAGAAGAATTGTGTTGGAAGTTTTGCTTTAAAATCTCAAACTACATTTTTTAAAATGATACTTGAAAAGAAAATTAAAAGTACCTTTGAAATTACATAAATGGTTTGAAATGTATTGATGTACACCATGTGTACAACAACATATAGATTCTTTTAATCTAGACCATTTGATTAGAAAACAAAACCTCCAAAAAGAAAAGGATGGTGCTAGTTTTTGTAATTTTGTAATAAATTGCACAATGGTGGTTGTTCATTGGTAAATGTGATGCATGAATGCATAGTGTACATATCCGATGAAGGGTTGACCTTTAGGGCTACGTTTGAGCCTCTCCATTGTTTTTATAATTTAAATATCTTTGTTTCAAACTTTGTTTTCAAAGTTCCCTTGTTTGCTATGTGTTGCACCTCTACAATTCAACCTACAACACCATATCGAATAAGTAGATCATGTCTAATGGAAAGCAATGTTAGATTTTGAGCTGGTTAAATTTACACTACCTAATTGGCATGTATTTGAAAAATGTTATTGCCAAAGTTTTTTAAGAGGTTGGCAATAACTATAACACCAAATGTTTGCAAGACATGATTAGCATATAACTAAGATGGGTAGTACGTTTGAGGAGGTTCGTGACAAGATGTAACATTTGATTGCCATGTAGTTAAAGATTATTCTTTTTAGAGTTGTCGAAGAGGTTGGCAACAAGTGTGTTGTGACTCGATTGACTTTAGAGTATGCTATTGGCGACAAGTTATAGCACATTATGTGTTCATATATGTCTTGTTGGATTGATTTAGTAATTGCCAAAATTGGTCTTCCATTCTTTTTTGTTTGTTGAATTTTATGAAAGTGATTGCATTTCAATTGCTTATATTGTTGTTCAAAATGTAAATTTATTTTACCTTTTATCTATTGGCTGATTTCTAATGCTTAGATTTAGGAATGAGATATGGAGTGCAATCCATTGAACGAGAACTTTGTTTTGCAAGATCTATAGTCAAGTAACTAGTCATGAATTGATGTATTGTTATGTTGTGCATTTGTTTGTGTAGTTAACACTCCCTCAAATTGACTATGGCTCTTGGGTATTAAACTATATGGCATGCATGCCTAATGAAAGAAGGAACCATGGCTTGAAATTAAAATCAAGGAATGTGCAACATCTTGTAATGGGGCAATACTCATGACTTTTGCATGATGACATGATTTTGAAAAGCATTTGGCCCCATATAATAAAAGTTGTATCATGGAAGGATTGATTTGAGTTATTGCAAAACATGGGTCTTTCCAACATTGCTTGGAAAATATTAATACATAGTAGTGGGAGTGGTTCCATAGCAAATTTTGTTGGTTTGTTTCACATTTTGGACAACGGAATAACCGAATCAAGGAGGAGGTGGAAAACAAACATGTTGGATAGAAATGAAAGCAAAACATACTACATGTGGAAGCTATTACATGGTCTCAACTATTAAACAACACTACATTGATGCTAACAATAAATGGAACTCACACTATTGTAGCAAGATAGGCCTCTAAAGCTTGGGAGGCAATTTTCAATTTGGAGTTTCTTTTGGTAAGTCCATCAACTCGTTGCAAAGAAAGTTAATGTTTCTTAATTACCATCATGTCTTCTGGTTGCAATTGCAGTTAGTTATGTTTCTAAGCCCCTTGATGAGTTGCAATGCAATTCATTTGTTGCATCAGATCTTAGACATGAATTCATCACAAATCATGTTACAACTCATCCAAGGGCTTGAAAACCCTAGCTAATATTTGATACATTAAAACTTAACATGAACATTGGGTCAAGTCATGTGAGTAATAACCCTAGTTGTTTGTTTTTGGTCATGCAATACAACGGTAGTATCAAAGTAGCCAACATTTTGTATTTTGCATACCAACAACGCCCTCTAATGTAAGTGCGATGGTGAATGGCATGATGTTACAAAATCTCGACCACTGCCACAAGTTGGGATTTGTAAGACTATATTTTCAAGTATTGTCAAATTTGATCTTCATGAATTTGCTAGCTCTCTAGGATGATCATGATAACATTATCATTCATATTCCTTGTCAACCTTTGAACAAACACACAAAGTAATTTGTTGAGCTTCTTTTCCTCTTTAAACACTTCATTATGACATAGTTTGAACTTGTTATCTTTCTTATATAGATCACCATGTTGAACTTCTCGATTTGAAGTTTTTTTGGGGAATTGTATTAGACTTGTATGAGCCATTATCTTGTGCATACACCCATCCCCATGATCTTCTTTTGTGCATATCTAACTCCAAAAAACATGGAATTTTCTTTTACAAGACATGATGCTATGGATTTATAGTTTGCAAGGCAACTTAAAACTTTTGGAGGTAATGTTATTAAAGGGTTATGAAAACTAATTTATGCTTAAAAAGGAATGGGTCTTGGCACATGTATGTTTAGGACACCACATCCATTAAGGATTTAACAAGTAAATTGATATAGTGTCCCAATATATATGTTTGAATTCAATCTAAAATAAATACCTACAAATTTTTGCAAATTTTTTTTCTATTTGAAATGAAATTGATATGTACAAATTCAATCATTATTCATTGGGGATAGTTAAAAGTTTGGGAATCTAGTTGTAACTTATAAATGCCTCAAACTTTTATGCATGCAAACATATTAATTAATTTTTTCATTGCATACATGAAAACTTGGGAAACAATTTTCAATCACTAATGTGATTCCACTTCATATCCAACATGGTAAGGATTTTCATTATTTTGTCCTTACTTACCAAACCTTTGTTTTGCACCTTGTTTTTGTGTTCTTGATTTGCATATTTGTTTTGGAAATTTGCATTTTGTGAAGAAGTAAATTTAAAAAAAGAGAATTACAAAGTGTAGGCCTTTGGATTCATCTCGATCAGGACCATCATGCAATATGCTGAACAATCTGAGTCTAAAATTTAATATAGTAATTGAAAATTTTGTTCGCTCCTTTGCATTTTGGGTCAAAACACGTAACTAGGAGCCAAAAAGGGCATTGGATGTTAAACATAATTACTCAAAATCAAATATTTATTTACTTATTACCATTTTAAACCATGGTAATCATGGAAAGTTAGTCCTTTTTCCGTCATATGAATGTCAAGGAACTTAAAATAAAAATTCATTCGATGCAATTTTAAGTTTTGGTTTTAATTTAGGATGTTTGAAAATTTACACCTATTGCGTCAAATGCAATCAATTTTGTAAAGGACTATCAAAAGGAGTCATATAATATAAGAATTTTCATTGAATAAAATATAGATGATACAACATATTAGCAACATTCAAAAAACACTCATACTTTAAAAAATGTGGAATTCTAAAACTTTCAAAATTCAAAGAATGTTTCAAAATTACTTAAAAATTTCAGAGCTTCAAGAGTCTTTTACCACATATAAATGGGTTATACTGTACATGATGTATGAAGGAACGTTATAGTTTAGAGTATAATAAAACAAAAGAATGTGAAATTTTGATTTTTGCTGATGCTTTAAAATTTTAATCATTTTTCAAGATGAAACATTGAATTTGTAAGGAATCTACACACTTTTCAAATTTCATATTTATTCAATAATGACTATAGAAAAATGTGATGCATCGAGGAAGATTTAAATATTTTTTAGAACAAGTTAGAAAAGTTCTCATTCAAAAATTCATTTGCATGTAAAAGTGTTTTTTGGGGAAAATGACATGTGGTCATTTTCCAAAGTAATCCCTTTGGTGCCTAGTTATAGTTTTTGGCCCTTTTGTAGAAGTCTAGTTTAGGGATGTTATGGCACTAAATAATAATGCATGGAAAAGTTCTTAGTCAGATCAAATATATTTACTTTTCAAGCCATACATTAATTTTTAGATTAATGACATTGTTGGATGTCCATCTACAAAGGAAAAATGATTTTGTTCTATGAAATTAACTTGAAATGTAATGGTTATGTTTAATGAAACTCTAGATTGGAAGTACTTCCTAAACTAGGTTTATGCACCAAATGTCTTTCTAAATTGTAAATGCAATACCAAATAGCCTTAAGTCAAATGTTGGACCTAATTGCCACACTAGTAGGAGAAGTTGATCTTTCTACATGTTTTGCCATCATTTGAAATACCACACCTTCCACCCATATTTGGAAGGGGAAAATGATAAGATCCAATTTGAAGCAAACAAATAACTATTAAATATTGCTTCAAATGGGTACCTGTTTCCAAGTCCAAGTGCTTGAACCTAAGAGAACTTAATTTCTTGTCATTAGTTGTGTGATTTGAAGACCTTCTTGTGCTTGCTGTGTCTAGGGCAACTTTAGCTAGCCTAATCAATTTTAGTGGTTTATGCTGGAGGATGACCCTCTTTGACTGTAATGATGTTCCAAAGGTCATGCATGTCTACAAGGTTGGGTATTGAATTAGTAAGTTCCTTCACCTTTGAGACAAGGGGTTTAGTAGTTGTTTATTTTTTAACACCCTTGCCATTTGACTTGCACATGGCATAATTTATTCCTTTTATGGGGCTAGATCAAATGGAATAAAAAGGTCTTTGAATTTTTGAATTCATAGGTTTTAGTTGAAGGGTTTCAATGGCAAAGTGTGTGGTATGTGTCCCTCATGTGAATTTTCATTTGCCACGATAATATTTGATAGTGGTGGGAAGCTCAAGGTATTAATGATGTAAAGTTGCATTGCCAAATTGATGAGTGTCAATGGCTACCATTTTGTGATGTTGTGATGTTCAGGTTCTGATTTTGTGATACATAAAGATTCTTTTTTTGTTTATGGTGTGCATAGGTGACCTATTGTGATATATTGGGAATTAATCAAACATGACATTGTCAAAGGCAATATGTGGTAACACTTTCACCTCAATACCATGTTTGTATGATTTGTCATTTTTTGGCTAGTTGTAATTATTTTGAGTATCTTGATATGGTGATTTAAAAAATCATCATATTCAATCTTCAATCAAATGACATGATGTACTTTTGAATAGTTATTGTGATGTTTTGTATGACATCATGTATCGTGTTATTATCATGATGGGGATAATCACTCCACAACTTGTACACAATGTGACTGTGATTTCCTTGTTATATATTGTCAAAATATTGTAACCTCTCAATATAATCCTACATATATTCACTTTCCATATCATGGATATCCATTCATATGTATGACCTTGTGCATAATGTATGTGTCTATGTGGTGTAAATATGTGTATAAATACTTGAAAAATATGACTTTGTCGTCTCCATAACATAATATCTACATTTGAAGTACATAATGTGTGTGACCTTGTACATTTTGTGTATGTCCATGTATTACATATGTACATGTATGTACTTGGGAATGTAATATGTCATCTACAATATAGAGCCAATACATTTGAGTCCATAGTGTATATGACCATGTATTGTCTATGTATGCCCACATATTATAAATATACACATATGTACTTGAGAGCATATTATGTCATCTCCATTAATATGGTCCATAGATTTGAGACATCTGTGATGTATTTGGTAATGGGCATTGTGTGTATGTCCATGTATTGTGGGTGTACATGTTTGTAGTTAAATATGATTATATACATTTGTACACTTGAGATCCCCTTGATATTTGACCTTGTACACTCTATGCATGTCTATGTACATTTTAATATACTCTACATACATGTCCCATGTATTATAAAATATTCTCTCTATTTTCGGAATGTGTGTATATGTTAATGTTTTAAAGGAATATGTACCCATGGCACCTCAATAATTATTTTTGATTGCTTGAATATGTGTAATTTTAAGAATGAAGCACAAATATCAATTTGTTCAAGAGTAGTGGTATATGAAAATTAACCACAACATTTGTTGATTGTTGGCAATTTGTTAAGATTTTTGTAGTTTTATTTTTTGTATATTTAAGATTTAGAGATGCAAATTAATTTATGTTCAATTTTCATGCAATGCAACAATTAAAATTTCTACTAGCTTTGTATTTGCAATTTCATGGACATTAGAACTAGAAAACAAGTTGTTAAAGAGTAAGGCATGTTGGATGGGCTTGTGTAGGTTAATGATTAACATGTTAAGATTTAAGGTCATCACCTTTGTTATGATGTTGGCAGGTTAAATTATTAGCCAAAATGGGCAATTAATTCTAAGAACAAGTGAAGAAACCATAGATCGAGGCCAATTATAAAGGCCTAGCAAGTAGAAATAGTAGTTGCAAGAGTTGTAAAGTTGGTAAAAACAAAAGCTACAAATGGAGCCAATGCTAAAGAAAAGGCCAGGGTTCACTGACAAAAATGGAGAACAAGATTAAGGCAAATCAATGAAAGGTTTTCCATAATACGCTTGAGTTAAACCCATGTAAATTGTTGACCCCTAGGGATGTCAATAAGATTTCTCTCAAGATTATCAATATATTGGCAATAGAGTTTGGACAAATTGCGGGTCTTGACAATAGGCAAGATATAGTAGTGAAAGTTTTACAACATGATACAATTATAACAATCCTACCATAGTATTATCCCAAACCTCATGAGGCAAAAACACAACTTTCAAAACTTTAGGGGGTGTGTTGCAAGCTAGAGTGGATCACTTTTGACCAATTTTTTGAGTCCTTAAAGGTACATTTCATAGTGTATTTTTTACAAATTAAAAATTGTAAAGTTAAAACTTATAAAAATAAATAAAAAATAGAACAAATGACCATGTAATACCACATAGGCTATAATGTTGGTGAAAAAAATAATTTTATTCATAAAAGTGTAATAATGAGGTACTTTACCATTTTCGTCAATTTTTGGCCTATGTAAAAATTCATAAAACTTTTATGTGACATTCAAATGATTTGCAAACACCCATTTAAAAACACAAACCACATTTTTGAGTTTTGGAGAATAAATGAATTTTGTTCATTATAAACTTAACATATGGTGAGTCTATTTACACATCATTTATGTACTATAATACTACAACTAGTATGTGATAAAAAGTCCTCCATTTAATGTAGAAAATTCGACTTCAAATAATTTCCAAATTCTATCACACATGACTATATAACAATAATGTATATGAGTCCTTTTCCATAAAATTTAATAACAATTTGACGTGGGAAAAATTATAATCCATAAGGTTCCTAAAAAAATGGACTTGTGACGCCAAAAGTGATCCATTATAACTTGCAAATGGCTTAAGGAAGAATTGAGTCAAGTCAAAAATTCATACTCAAATAATGTGTTGGCTCACAAAAGCATTTCATTGGATGCACTTGTAAGCATACATATTACTTTTAATGCAGTAAAAATTTCAAGACTTTTGGGTACTAAGAGGTGCAACCTTGAACGTGCCATAGAGTGGGGTCATTTTCTCCAAACTTTGGGGGCTTTTTGATGGGCCATTTCTCATCAAAAGAAAAGGTTTGATGGACTATAAGAAGAAACCAAGGTTTCTATTCATTTATGGTGGAAAAGTGAAACAAGGATGAGCCCCAACAAAAACATTGTTGTGCCCAAACATTTTAGTCCAAAACACTATGAAGAACATGCAACACATTTTTTGTTGGAAAGTCAAATAAATTCAATTCCAAAACATTTTCATGCACTAGAGATTTCAGTTAGGAAGAATTTCAAATCTTGAAAACCAAAGTTCATATTTTAATGGGCCTTTAATGCATGCACATGTTGTTTGTAGATTATTTTTTTCCTTTTGATTCCAAACTGCCTATCTAGTTATATAAATTCAACAAAGTGCATTTGAAGCTCTTAAACCTAACTTTTTAAAAACTTGCAAAGAATGAAATGTCGGATGTTGCAAATGTCATGTGGAACTAAATCTATTTGATGCAAGGATTAAACAATATTAAGGATGGCAAGAAAGGAGCTCATGTTGCTAATGTTTGTGCATGTCATTGTTTTGTTTGTAATGTTGTTGACCCCAACTCAACATTGTGTCAAGCCCATGATAAGGTGTACATTGGAGTCATTATGTTATGGGAAAAATGTGTTTGTCCCAACCTCGAATTGCAATAATGGCATAAATTGGGATGCATAATGGGAAATTGTGGGGAGTGTGGAGCACACATTTTGCCCATCCTCCTCAATGAGTCACTGCTTTTCTATTGATTGGTTAATTTTAAGGATATGTTTTTAGTAAAAAAATTGTTGGACTAGGTGAACATGAAACCCTAAGAAAAGGGTTCAAGAATACTTCGAACAAACATCTGCCTCCACATTCCTTGACTACTTGTGACCAAATTTACAAAGATTTGTCCAACAAAATTTCATTGCAAGGTGAAAGGACGTGTAATGCAAAATGTCCATGGATAATTTGCCTTCAAATACAATATTTTTTATATTGACTTTGTAGAAAATTGTAGTTTTGAAATGCAAAATAAAATTCAGTCCATGCATTAACACTTTTTTCAAGTTACTATCATGGTTCATATCATTTTTCATGTAGACCCAACTATTGGACAAGGGAATGATGATAAAAAGATCATGAAAAAAACACACATTTATGTTTCAGATGATAAAAAACACAATATTTTATTCATGCAACATTGTATATTGATGCATTGGGATTAGTTATTAGCACAAGGAATCAAACTAACACATCATTGGGTGTGGAGTGATGCTTGTGTTGTTAGTTTAAAGGTTGTGGGGCAATGTATTTTGTTGCAATATATCCAAGTCTTACTAATGGGTGTACGATGATTTTGAATTTTTTTGGGACAAGGCATGGGAAAGGGGCTATGAATGGGATGGTGTAAGGGAAATGGTGAAGCAAGAATTAAGGAATGATAAAATTCATAACCTTGAGAGGAGGTTACAAAATGTAGAAGATTGTGTACCATTCCTTAGCAACATAGTGTCCTCCCATGTACCTAGCTTGTATGAAAGTCCTTGATGAAAATATTCACTTTTATTCACAAAGTCATGCTCACGCTCACATATTCATGTGGTAGCAACATTGTGCAATATTCTAGACCATGTCACCTTCCACATGTGAATGGCCAAGTGGATCCATCATGGCCATAGTCCTTATAGATTTGCAATCCATGTTATGTGGAAAATCATAAGATGTAGTAACCATGTTGGTTTGTGACCATTGTTTTAGAGGATGGCATATCAATTGTTTCCATCACCTTTGCCAAGGTTCCAACAAGAGATTAGGTATGTCCACAATGCACCAAATGGACTTGTTTTGTTGTTTTGGTTAGGCCTCAATACCATAATATATACATTTTTTGATTGGGATAATAAATGATTCAAGGAAGGTTGTAATTTGGTTGAACATAATGGATTGCAACTAACTAATTAATGATGGGGCTCACATTGCACCCAACATACTCATTTCATCATGTTTGTAACCAAATTCCTTTAGTGGATTACCTTACCACATTATTCTTATTTGATCATAGATTTGGATATTTGGTGTAGGACTTTTATCCTAGCCAAGGGGTGATTAGTGTGGATGTTTTCATGTGTATGTATGACTTTGTTAATTTCAATTGTGTTGGGGACTACCCTTGTAACACACAATAATTATAAGGTATTTGTTGCAAGACATTAGTTTCATGTAGTTTGTTATTTGTGATTGGAACCCAATTAAATGTGAATGAGGTTTTTTGTGTTTGGGGTGATTTATTTCCATGGTGTGGTTTTGGAATTTCATTTTTCATGTTTTGAGATTCCAGAACACACATGAAAAACATGCTTGTGTTTTGTGTGTTTATGAATTTTGGTTTGTAGGTGAATTTTCTTGATTTGTGTGCATGTTTTCATGTGTATGACTTTGTTTGCTTCAATAGTGTTGGGCACCAATCTTGTAGCAATTGAAATACTAAACCACATGATCTTTTTTGGTCAACTTTTAAAAGAAAGCCTCATCCTTGGATGATGGATTTTAAATCCCTTCTTGACTTGATAAAACAAAAAAACCTTTTTTTAGCCATTAAATACCCAACTTCAAACTTCAAACTCATCAATTTTGTATCCATCTAGATTGAACATTAATAGTTAATACCACAATGGGCAAGTCAAATGAATAGAAACCTTGAACAAAAATTGATAAAAACAATCAATTTTCAAGAATTGATTTTTTGAAAACTCATTTGACACATGATTTCAAATTTGTGTAAACATCAATCTAGTTGCAATCTTAAGGAATGGCCTTGCTTGTATTTACATTTAAGTGATGAAAATCTCAAACACTTACTTTGAAATAACAAACCAAAACGTGAAATTCACATTTAACAACTACAAATTTGAAGAAAATTATAACAACACAACACCTTGTGTAATATATTGACATTTTGGAAATGGATAAACAAAATATATCTTTTACACCATCTATAGTAAATCTAGGAGGTTGGACTTGTCAAACTTTTTACAATAAGTTGTAGACCATAAAGTGGTCTTTGAATAAACATGAAACGAGGACAATGTTTGTAATTTGGAGAAATTGAAAGTTGGAATTGTGACAACACCATAGCCAACACAATTTTTAACTCCATGTTTGCAAAATTCTGGCCAATACAATATCGGGGCCCAAAAGAGAATGGCAAAAACCCTTGTGGGTGTTTGCAAGCTTGTGACACGCCTTTCACAAATCTATGGGGGTTAAAGGTGAAAACATCATCTCCCCAAAGTTTGGGATCACGATGAATTTGGTGTGCCGGAATCTCTAAAGCTGAACCTTTTGGCACAAAAATATCATCCAATTGTATGTCATTGGTGGCTATCCTCAAAAAGGATGGAACAATTGTGAATAGTCGACTTGTCTCATTTAATATCATTCCCACCTGGTCCAAAAATTGTACAAAAATGTACATCACTTGTGTTGTTTAATTGATCATTCAAGATTTATTCAAATCCTATACACCTTCCCATAATTTTACAAAAGGTTTTCAACCATTTTGGAAAGAATTTTATATTGACATCCCAATTTGTATATAGAAAAATAATTATATATATATATGATTCAAGAAATAGAAACTTGAAAAAACTTACAATTTTCATCTTTGAGATCATTGATGCATCCAAATTGTTGATATTTGGACCACAAAGTTCCAAGATTTCAATTCGAGCCCTATCTTGCCATTCAGAATATTCCGCCAATAGAAGCAAAGTCCATGTTAATAGTGAAGCCACTGTTTCAGAACCAGTCGCAAAAAAGGTCTTGCATTCATCAACTAGAGCTTGAAGGCTTAATTCATGTTTGTTCATGTTTGTATCTTTTTCCTTGTTTTGATCGAAAGCTAAAAGCATTAATCCTAGTAGGTCATTGCCATATGGAACTTTCCCTTTTCTTGCCATATTTAGTCGACCTTGAACTAATTGCTTAAGTCCTTCATTTATTTCAAACTTCAATTTAGCAATCCTTGTATTGTTTGTAGTTGGAAGGAATCTGCAATATCCGAAAAGGCAACCTTCAAAAATCCGTATTGGAATGGCATGAAACTTGGAACATTGAACATTCGCACCAAAAACAAAGTTGTGTGCATATTAACAATCATTTTCAAAAGTATATATGTCAAGACATTCATCAGACCAATATGTTTCCAAACTAGAGAAAGAAATGTAAACCTGTAGCCAGGTATCCAAAAAAATGGATTGTTGTAAGGTTTAGACATAAGGAGAACGAGGTTGTCCATTTTTGTAAACACTTGTTTTCCCTTCTCGTAGTTGATACTAAAGGCCGTATGGGCAATGATATCTGCTGTAATGATGCGCATTTCATTATTAATTTCCAATTCCACCTCGCCTTTTCCCAATTGTACTTTTTGTTCCCAAGTTTGCAACAATGATGCGGTGCACTTCATCATTGTACTAACCATTCCCTGTTCAATTCAATATGCCCATCATTATGAAATTGACCTTTTCAAGTTTATATTAGAAAAAACCACAGTATATAAAAACA
>Ga0209208_10003564_pt1 | contig 22259 bp, 23 predicted proteins | sample S1TSphfallax_3_FD_187694 | JGI IMG/M metagenome (GOLD analysis project Ga0209208, IMG submission 187694) | Host-associated microbial communities from peat moss isolated from Minnesota, USA - S1T2_Fd - Sphagnum fallax MG (SPAdes) (version 2) | ecosystem: Host-associated > Plants > Peat moss >...
CATCAGTGTCATTTTCATTGTGTAGCCAAACGTATAAAAGGATGATTAAAGATTTGTACTTTATTTCTGGTTTATAGCCATATTTGGCTAAATAAATCTTCTCAGTCATGATCTACATCTTCCAATGGTGTGTTTGCCACTTCAGCTACAAACAGAAATTCCTAAAAAAATGCTATAAAAAAAAGTTGGGTATTTGCAATGGGTAGTATGAAAGCATCTTCTTCACACATACTTTGCTGCACCCAACAACCCAAAAAAAAAGAAAAAGAAGCTGGTAAACCTTTTTTTTTGGGTGACTGGGATTTTTTTGGGTTGGGAAGAATTTTCTATTTCCAGAGTTGATGATTCCCAGTGGATGAGAGAAAAAAAATTTGAGTTTTGTTAATTATAGAGTAGATGATAGATACCCCATGGGGATGCTAGAAAAGATTGGAGTTTTCCAACCTGAAAACTTCACTGTTGTTGGGTTGTTGTGTCATCAACCCCACCACTGAAAAGTGTTTTGTCATTTGCTTCTCTTATGAGATTGCTTAGTTTGCAGTTAATGGGTTGTTGCTGATGAGTAGCAGCCAAGTGTTTGCTTGGTTATGGAGCTGAACTGGGCTGTGCCTGCTTTGCAGTGTTTGTCTGGCATTTTACTGTGACATGATGAGCTGGTCTGTTCCCTGCAAGGCTCCAACTCCTCTTGTTCGTAAGGTTGGTCTCTCTCTCTCTGTGTTAATTTGTGTGTGTGTGTTGTGGGGTGGGTTGTTGAGTTTCAACAATGGTGAGAAAATGCTTGGTCGCAGTATTCAGGGGGTCTACATGTGAAGTTCTAGTTTGATATGCAGTCTGCTTTCTGCAGAGGCTTTTTCAATCACAAAAGTTTCTTTTAGCTTTGTGGCACTGTCCATTTGTTTAGGGCTTGGATCTCATTAGGAGATCTTTCCACGAAATTAGTTTTGCTTTGTTCCAATAGGAAAGATATGTCCAGAAAAACAATAACAAAAAGCACAAGTCTCAAGTGTCAGAACTTCTCAATTTAACTTCATTGTCCAATTTGTCTGTTTTCATCTTATACTCCTCCTTGTTGTTTGTTGTTTGTTGTAGGAGCTTTTTCCTTGAAGGTAGAAGAAGTTTGTGCGCTTTTCTTCTTGTTTGCTAAAGAAACCAAGTCTCTCAAGCTTTCTTTGGTGGTTTAGGTGTCAAACAGATAGAAGAAGAAGAGTGGTGGAAATTCCAAGCAATGAAGTACAGGTAGTATTGGGTCAATCAGCATTTTGTGCAAAAACCCATCACGGCTGCAAAAACTTTGAGTAAAAGCTTCAAGTGCATTGGTGTATATGCCCATGTTTATGGCACTAGGAGCTGTGAGCCAGGAGCCAAATCCTTGCTAATCCACATCTTGTGAGGGTTTCCACAGGCACATAGCCCATGTAATTCTTCCAACTTCCACCTGTGGAGAATTCAGTGATCTCAAAGAAAGATTTTGTGGTTGGTTTAGAGGGTTGCTGCTAAAATGACAAACCCCTCTCAAATCTTGCAAAATCTAGGTTTTTCCATCTCCCCATTCTAATGTTTAAATTTTTTTGAGCAATCTAGGGTTTTAAAATACTTTTCTTCTATTAGATTATTACTAGATGTCAGAGTTTGTGTTGATGATCAGCTGATGATCAAAACTGTTTTTCATGGCAGCAAGAGAGTCAAGTGCATCATGGCTGACAGTCTCACAAAGGATGATATGGACAAATTGCTCATGATATCACGCAATCAAGGCTCAATCTTGGAGCCTTTTCTCTGGAAGGGCAAGAAAGAACCACAGGAGCCAATCAAGCCATCCAGAAATGAGTCACGGTTATGGCATATTCATAGTGCACCATCGTTGCATATTCTTGATGAGGATAATTTGAGAAGAGAAAAGCCACCATCGCATGGGCCTCCAGGTCCACTTGCAAAAGACAAAGGTCCTTCGACACTTGTGAAAGCATTGATTGGTCTTGCAAGCTACTTAATTGTTGGTGTTTTCATCTTTTCATTCCTTGGTGATGACCTGGGAGGTGAATCTACCACCACAGTTGTTGATGCCCTCTATTTCACAATTGTCACACTGACAAGTGTTGGATATGGAGACATCACTCCAAATAGCACCAGTGCAAAGCTGTTTACATGTGTGTTTGTCTTTATTGGCTTTGGCCTCATTGGTGTGTTGGTTAGTGGAGCAGCAAACTACTTGGTTGAAAAGCAGGAGAGAATCTTGGTGCAGAAAGTGTACAACAAGTACAGGTGGCAGGCGGACAAAGTTTCTATTGGAGATGATGGTGTGGTTACTGCCCAATGGAAGGCAATAATTGCAGGAGTTATAGTTCTAGTTCTGTTTGTGCTGGGTGTTTTGGTTTTGCACTACTTGGAACACATGAGTTTCATCAATGCTTTCTATTGTGTGTGTGTCACAGTCACCACACTCGGCTATGGTGACCAGAGTTTCAACACGAAAGCTGGCCGTATTTTTGCCACCTTTTGGATTCTATTGAGCACTGTTTGTGTTGCTCAGTTCTTTTTGTACTTAGCAGAAGTGAGAACTGAAGAACGTCAACATGAGATTGCACACTGGGCCTTGTGCCGGCACACCACACCATCTGATTTGGAAGCTGCTGATCTTGATGGAAATGGTGTTGTCAGGTAAATTCTCTTTATACTGGTGTGTTGCTAAGTAGGAAAATGTCCACTTTCAAAAATGGCAGCATTGAAATCAATCAATGAATTTGGTGGTTGATAGATTGGGATTTTCTCAGTGCGGGAGGGAAGTTGCTCTGGTTGTTGTTTACAGTTGGCTTTGAAACCCTAAAGTTTCTCTGGGTTGCATGAGGTTGCAGCAAGGCAGAATTCGTGCTCTACAAACTGAAGGAGTGTGGCAAAATCGAACAATCAGATGTGGTTGACTTCCTGAAAGAGTTTGATGCCCTTGACTATGATCATTCTGGCACCCTTTGTCACTCTGATGTCCTCCTCTCACAGCAATCTGCTGATGCTGAGCAGTCTGCTCCTGCAGCTTAGTGAGGTAGTCCTTAAGCACTTTGACAGCATCCCAAAAGTCCTTACAACACATCCTCAACAGTGACATGAAGTTATAGAATGTTGAGGATTTTGTAGAGAGTTTCATCGTGTTTGTGCTGATGCATGAGGCCATCAATCTGCAAACAGATGTGCTCCTGAATCTCTTGGTCTTCCACATGGGAAGCAAGTTCATATACGAATAGAATTCCTCAGTTTCCAGTGAAGGTTCTTGAGAGCAGTAATGAATTAACAGCTTGCCAATCTTGGTGACTGTTGATCCTGCAGTCTAGGATTATTCTTCAGACAATTGGGCTTGGAAAACATCAAAGAACCCTATAATAGCAGGAACAAGCATGAAGACTGCTGCTGCTGCTCTGCAACACTGTGCCAAGGAATGAAGAACTTAACAGCTTCAGAAGCTCTGTTGAAGGAGTAGGCCTGAACAATAAGCTGAAGGAGCAAGAGAGTGTGATGACTGCAGGGAGGTCTTTGTACTCTTCCGAAATTGAGCTGCAGATAATCCAATCTCCATTCGATCATTGAAAGTTGCAAATTGTTGCAATTTCCTGGGCTTGCTTCTTTTGGCACCCAAGGGCTTCTTGAGCAGATTTCATGACACTCAGCTCATATATTTTGTCATCTTCACTCAGATAGTACAACGTTGATTCAATTCGCAGTAAATGTTTTCAACTGCTGAGTATTGAAGCCCCCAGAATCCTAGGTCAAATACAGCCTGTCAAAGACATTCCCAATGTAAGCTCCCATGAATGAGACATTCATGACAATAACAAGTTCATTTTGGAGCATCTCATCTCCTTGTCCTTTTGTTACACACCAGAGACCAGTTTCATCAGATGTGACAAGCCCAGTCAGTACAGTGGACAGAAGAGGGCCTGTATGTCTGATGACTGCTGTAGTGCCTTTCTAACTTCAGGCCTTCAATACAGATCTTGATCGTCATATCCTCTGCCCTTGTGCAAATCACAAAGCAAGGCCACACATGTAAGCATAGTGTCCCATGTTAGCAACTGCGCCACCTCTTACAAAGGAGACTGCACCCACTGGCTATACTGCTGATATCTATATGTCTCAAGGTTAAATCAACCAAGGACATACAACACCGATTGAGCAACATCTTGACAAACTTCTGTGAAAACAAACATCACATGAGTGATATATTCTATTCATTGAAATTGCAAAACCACAAGTTTACAAGATGGGTAAGTCTTTCCATCCTTTCTTGACTGATTTGTACAGATGAGAACAGAACATTGTTATGCAATCCAATTTCAAATGTTTTAGTGAGGGTAAATTTATTTATCTGTTGCTCAGTTCCTCTCATCTCATCCTCAACCATGTATGTAATTGAAAACTGAAGTCAAAAGCCAACAGAATTGTTTAAGCTTCTGGAGTTCGTGCAGTGCCCAAAATATGAGGGCTAATCAAAGACAGTCCTTTCACTGTCATGCTCTTGATGTCCAAGGATGTAAATCCAGCAGCCTCTATAAGTCCAAGTGTATTTCTGGAAAGGTGACATCCATCTGCCACTAGTTGCTGAACTGGATCTAGTAGATTTTGCCAGAACCTCAGTGTACTGCCGTCTGCAGAAAACAGATTGCACACCCCAAATTTCAACCACTGTATTGTCAAAGAGCTTCACTGTATGCCTTAAAACTTGAAGAAGCCTACTCTGTCATGATTCCCAAATACTGTAAGCCTTTTTGTATGGAAGGATGAACACCCAATTGAGATGCCAATTTGCAAAGCATCTGATGACTGCTCAAATCTTTAGAGATGAGTTTCCATTCCAACAATTTGACATAATTCAAATCCCATTTACCCAAAAGGTGTGGTTTAACAAAACCAGCATATGGTTGATGAATTAGATAAAACTGACATGTTACATGACATGTCATGAAGAGTGAGGCTTTTCCATTAATACTAATATCTCCCTGACTTTTTACAGATACATAGCAACAAGTCCAGTTATGCATAAAATAATGTGGGAGACATCCAGATGATTAGTTGATACATACCAGGTGCTGCCACATGCTCAACAAATAGAAACATTCCACCTGGCTTTAGGACCCTTTGAACCTCTGCACATGAATAAGACACGCACGGATGACCATATGCTTGTTCAACATAGTTGTTTATCACAAATACACTCAACAATAGATTTTTCTTGTGAGCGTGTGGTGCTTCTAACAGTGAACATGGTAGCAAATTCACCTTCAAAGAAATAGGAAACTGGTACCTTTGAGAGTGGCAGCAACATCAGTCACAGAGCACATTACCAAAGTGCATACTGCTGCATCCATACTTGAATCAGCCACTGGTAATCCCTCTGCTACCTGTAACTCCCACCTCATATTACTTCATCTTGTGCCTGCAAGGTCCCAAAATTGCAATACATTTCTAAAGCCAGCCCAATCCAGTATGCATGCACCTTGCATGCATGTTTAAGGTTCTGGTCATGGCTTTTATCACACAAAGCATTCTCCAACTTTCCTAATTGGCTTAAGGATATGAAGGTAGGTGTAGCAAAGTGGCAAACTACACAAGTTCCATTCATACTACACCACAAACTACAGTGCACTTCCCTGTGCCCAATTGAGTAAAGACAGAGCATGAAAAATCAAAACACAGCAATTTCAAATCACAGGATTACTAGAGCTGGATATGCTTTTCTCTGAGATTGTACATTTTTTCTGCTACAGTGTTGGAGCATGAGCCTATGGGTGTGTGCATCTTACTTCCTTGTTGTCAAATGCCAACTGTTATTTAACACCACAAATTCTTCAGCAAATCCTACTGGGCCACAAGATTCAGGGTACTGACTGAACTATTTGGGAAGTCAATTTTAGCAGAGGAACCAAATGGTAACTACATGGGTGAGATAAAGAGAGAAACCACTGTACCCCATGAAGAAATTCGAATTGAGATGGTGCTAAGCCAACATCCAAAGCAGCCTGTTCAGCAAATCTGGCCATACGCTCATTTGGGTCCACACCTATTACTTTTTCTATATGAGACCGTCCTCCATAGAACTTCAAATTAGGCCCTGTCCCTACGCCCACCTCCACTATAGATCTCACATTGTCACCCAGGTGATCAAAGAGCTGCTTCTTGTAGCCTGCCATCTTCCCCACTAGCCATGTAACAGTCAGAATAAGCATTCAGGAAAATAAGAGACTAATAATGTAGGTCTTTCAGACAGTGGTAGAGTAAAATGGGGACAAAATTCATGAGAACAATCTTTGGACCTGCTTGCTCACATCTTCACTTGGTGCAGATGTAAGCAAGACTAGGAGCATGGCATGTTTTAACAGGGAATTCATGACCCAATGATAGCAAGAGCTCTATGCTGAATGATGCCTTTAAGCCAAGAAGCTCCATCCATCAGAAAGATTTCACACCTATATGGGTGGTTTGTGTCCCTAAAATCTCCTTTTGGAATGTTGCCTGTCCCTACAGTTTTGATGGTGGAAACCCTGCTGCATTGATGGTGTGACAATTTAACACCAGAGAAAAGAGCATCATCACATTACAGATGAAGAGGGCTAATGACTCACCTCGACCTCATATGACTGCATGCCAACATTCATAACTTGAGCATAGAGTTCTTGGTACCACACTGGCCTTCTTGGATGCACCTTCTCCATTATCTCCTACACCCCACCAACAACATCTGCACCTCTAATTGCAGGACTCTCTAATTTCACCACCACTGCTGTAAAGTATACACTTCCTGAAACTGATCAAAGTAAGGATGTAACATTGTCTAGCAATTTCACCACAGATTTGATGACAAAGCTCTATTGTCAAATTGGAACCAAGGGGAAACTTGTTGTTTGGACATTATTGCATTTGGTGTTCCTGAAACTCCTCTGCAAATACCCAAATGAGAATCAGCATGCTTGAGAAGATCCTCTGGTTGAGCTTGGACCTCAGTGACCAAATGTTTATAGTGACGATGGGATTCCTCCTTGATGGAAAATTGGTTACCACAGCACCTATTATGAGAGCTGTTGTGGAAATCAAGAAATTAACTCTCATGAAAAAAAACTGCCGACCTTTACCTGCCATGGTACTCAACATTCTGCCTCATCTGGACCTAAGTAGAGGAATCAGAAACATGTCTCTGCAATTGCAGAGAACACTTCAGAAACAACAGTTTGAGTGTAAAATCTTCATACTATGTTCATTTGTTGCATTTTCAGAAGCAACAAACAGGAAGACACAGTCATGATCATGTGTTGGCCAGCACTCGACTCAATACATATAGCTAATTAAAAACTTTGATAGCTGCATCCTAGTTCAAATGCAAGAAATTGATAGAGCCTTTTGCCAAGAACAAGAAAGAGAGAAAAAGAAAATCAGAGAGAGAGAAAAGAATGCTGACTTTGGCATTCACATAATCAACATCTGCTGCTTGTGAGTCTTGTTCATTGCTGGCTCCTGATAAGAAAGCACCTCCAAATGAAGTGAGCAAGTTTCGTCGACCACAGCAATTGCATGCATTCCTTTGCCCCTCCATTCCCCTAACTACCTGATACTGAGCCAATTCTCTTGCACCACCCTCTGTAATGGAACACAGAAAAAACCAGCACCCATTTTGGCATATTAGCTCAAAGTGTTGGGTCACAGCTCCTGAGTTGTTGTGACCTTGACTCTATATATATTATCCAACTGATCCACAAAGCTTGCACCAATTCTGAAGGAAAAAAACAATGGTTTAAGGTTTAGGGTTTAGGTTTCTTTTTGTGCCAGCAATTTCTCAGAACCCAAGAGTGGCATGTTGGTAACAAGGAATTCCAGTTTGAAGTTCTCTACACTTGGTTTGAGATTTAGCTTTATTCAGAGATTCAAGGTAGAGAGAGAGAGAGAGAGAGAGAGAGAGAGAGAGGGAGGGAGAGTTCTGGAGTGAGTGCAATGAGAGTTCTGGATGCAATAACTCTCTTCAATCAACTTGTTGCAATTCCATCAGTATGTATCAACCGGACAAGCAAAGCAAGCATGCAGGAAAGATGGAAAAGGAGCTCCTGCAACAACAACAACAATAACAACAACATGAGGAATTGGCTTCTTCTGTCACCTGACTTCCGATGCACCTTGTTGCCTTGTGGAACCGATTGTTGTTGTTGAGAACGCGGCCTGAAAGAAGAGGAATTGGCAGAACGTGATGATGATAATGATGATGATGATGATAGACAGAGAGTCCGCAAAGGAAGCGAGCAGAAGGAAATGAAATGCTGCAAAGAAGCCATCGCAAGCTATGTGCACATACGCACCACTCTGCCTGCTGCTGCTGCTGCTGCTGCTACTGCAATGTCCACTGCCGGTTGGAGCTTCAAACCCTAATGCGTCTGCCCGCGAATCTTCTTCCTTTTTCACTTGGTTTTGCTACGCTCTTTGTTGCTGGGAAGACACGGCTCTCGTTCCTTCCGCTTCTTCGTCGACGAGTTTTGCAGAGTTGTAGATATACGGCGCACAACAAGGGATCGACAAGAGATGGCGGCTTCTTTGAATCATGAGAGAGTTCGGAAGTTCATTGTTTCTATCTGTAAACGAATCAATTCTGCGGAAGATGATGATGCACAGGAATCTGCTGCTGCTGCTTCGTTTGGAGGAGAATTTGGCACGAAGGGATTAGGATTTGAGTGCAGGTCTATAGTGGAGGCGGCGGGAGCGACTGCAGCAGATCGACTGCTAGGGACCACGCCGGAGATGCAAGCTGAGGTATCACAATGGCTATCTTTTGCCAGCTCTTTTGATGCTGCGAAGACTAAGCTCAAGAATCTGACGATAGATGGCAGGTTACAACTGTTGAACATGCATTTGGAGTATCGAACTGTGTTCGCCGGTAGAGGCGTTGCCATCAGTCTAGCGGATCTTTCCATGTTTGCTGTTGTGCACGAGATCGTGAGCGATGAAGAATCGTATCCGGAGCTTATTCAGCTGCCTCATTTGTTGCGGTGGATCGATTACATTCAAAGCAAAGACGCAGCCGCCAAGATCTTCCCACGCATTCCTGTCAAGAAGGCGACGTTCGATCCTCCTCAACAACAATCTCCAGCGGCTCTCGCGTGTAACCGGATTGCACTTGCATCATTACCGTCATCATCATCAACAGACGACAAGACTGCTGCGAAATCCGTAAAGAAGACTGGTGCCGAAGCTGCAGCAGCAGCAACCAGTACTAGTAGTGTTAGGCCGCAAGCTGCAACTAGATCAGCGAAGATCCTCACCACCAATGCTGTTGCAGTTTCTCAGAGAGCCGCGGTTTCGGAAACTGCAGTGACAGAAGAATCGAAGGCAGCATAGGCAACAACATCTACTGCACAACAACAACAAAGGGATCACCAGCAGGTTGCTCAAGAGGAGGAGTCGTCCTCCAAGAAGAAGATCAAGAACCAGAAACCAGCTACTGCACAGAAGAAGAAAGAAAGTGATACAAATGTAAGTGTGCTAGACATCCGGGTGGGGCTCATCAAGAAGGTATGGAAGCATCCTGGTGCAGATGCCCTGTATGTTGAGGAGATTGACATTGGTGAAGGGAATGTGAGACAAGTTGTAAGTGGGCTTGCGAAATTCTTGACTCTAGAACAGATGCAAAACCACAAGGTTCTTGTCCTCAGGAATGTGAAGCCTGGTAAGGTGCGGGATGTTTTGTCATCAGGTCTTGTTCTGTGTGCATCAAACACAGATCACACTCAATGTGAGCCTGTTATGCCTCCTGATGGAGCTCGGATTGGTGAGAGGATTACAGTTGCTGGATGTGAAGAAGGATCATCATCTCCTGAGGAAATTTTGAACCCCAAGAAGAAGCAATTTGAGAACCTCCAGCCTGATCTGACAACAGATGATGCTGGAGTTGCAAACTATCAAGGCAAGCCTTTCATGACAACTGCAGGAGCCTGCACATCTTCTATTGTAAATGGGACTATCAAATGATACCATATTTCTTCTTGTTGTTATCCTTCTTCTTCTTCTTTGCCATCCAAATGTTGGGAGCTTGGATTGGAGAAAGATTCATTTCCTTCATATACCAAGATTGGATATGAAGGATCATCATTTCCTGAGGAGACTTTGAACCCAAAGAAGATTCAGCAGTTCAAGAAGATCCAGCTTGATTTTAACAACAGAAGACACTGGGGTTGTGTACTATCAAGGCAAACCTTTCATAACCTCTGCAGGATTTTCCTCTGCACATCTTCTCTTGTGAATTGGATTGTCAAATGACACAAAATGAGACTTTAACTCAAATGGTAATGTAAATGAATTATATATGAAATGTTGCCAAGGTTCTACACTTGTTCCCCTCCTGTTCACCTGCCACATTCCCTTCCACTCTCATCTCCCCCCTTCTTTGCCATACTCTACCTCTTCCTTCTTTTTGCTCTCCCTCTATCCTTGCTACAAGTTACTTAAAGGAAAAAGAACATAGTTGCAAAATCTTATTGTTCAACATAGTTCAAAAGCTATAGCAAGTCTTCAACACCGCAATGGAATTTCTAGGGACTTGCTTCTCCAACTAGAATGATCAACAAAGTCAAGAAGGTAATCTTCTTTTGCAACTAGTGAACATTTGCATGTCTTGCTACAAGTATGTCAGATAGATCTATCTTCAATTTGTGAATAGCTTGAATGTTTGACAACAAATCCTTTTGCTTGTATAGTTGAAAAACAAACTTCTTTAACAACAAAGCAAGATTCTAGGAGTCACAACACTTGCACACATAGAACACATGCACAAATTTGTTAAATTCAACAACCACAGACCATCAACATGTCTAAATCACATAGATGTAAAATAGAAGCATATCTCATACCTTCTCATGTGTAGGTGTAGAAGAATTTTTCAATTGCAATTCCCTCAATGATGGGGCACCTACTCCAACAAAAAAGAAAGGGAAAAACAAGAAGACATCCAACTAGATAAGCAATTCTAATGTGCAACGAGTCCAAGGCCACAAATCACACCAACCAAATTGGGAGCATGATGAAATTTTGGCACTTATCAAAGCAAAAAAGGAAAAGGTTGGCAAGCCTTGACACAATTGATGCACGAAACAAATTTTAGATTGTTGTTACAAAATGGAACAAAATTTTAGCAAAGGTTATGAATGTAAGGTTCTCCATTCAAATGAGGAATGGTGTAGCATGTAAAGACAAATGGGGCATTATTGCAGGAGCTTTCAAGAAAATTTATGATTACAAACTCAAAATAGGAAACAATCAAAATTAATGGTCCTTGAACACAATAGAGAAAGATGCATGAGGATTGCCCAGGACCTTTGTGTGAGGATTATATGAAATGATTGCAATTTTTTGGGGACATGTCCCATCTTCAACCCACCTCACATGCAGGATTTAATGGATGATGCACACGAGAACTACAAGCCTTGTGGTTTGACACCCAACAATGCCATCAATCTAAATGAAGACTCAATAGATGCAAATTATGAGGCAATGCAAAAAATGAATGCAAAAGAAGATACCAATGTTGATGATGGCTAGATGTTTGAACCAACACCAGCTACACATTTTCCACCTCGTAATGCAACAATAAAAAGTTTCACCAAATTGATGCATGAAATAAGTGGTGATTACACTAATCACATTCATCTTGAAATCACAACACCATCGCCTACCTATCCAAATGTAACTACATTGTTACCCACTTGACCAAAAATCATGCCAGGTACTAACCCCCCACCAAACCCCCCCACACAAACATCAATCGACAAAAACTCTAATTGTAAAAAAATTGTGAAATTCTTTTTTAATGTTGGCATGGTATAGTTACAAAAAATCCACCCGAGAAAACAATATAATGTGACTACATAAAGGGAGTCACCATAAAGTGCTTTCACCTTGTAGTCAACCTAGATTATCCTAATTTTGAACCATGACTATAAGAATTTTAAACATTTTCAAATCTAACTTGAAAGTCAATGAACTTGTACAACTTAATGTCACTATTCCATTTGCATGTAATACACATTAAGGGCAAAAAGTTGTTAGTTGATTATTCACAATCACATGTGATTTTCAATGAGTACATTAGATATCATATGAAAGAAGTCATGGACAAGGCAACAATAAAAGAAATAAGAAAAGTAAAGCAAAAGGAAAGGGAGGATAAGCGAGCTATAGAAAAGTAGTGGTTTCCTTAACTATGAAAGAGCAAATAGTTTGAAGAATAGTTGAAAAATGTGCAATAACATAATTCATTTTAGTTTGATATGAAATGGTTGTAAGGGAGGTAAGTGATTGCTTCCAATAAAACTTTAAAAACATACTTATGAGCGTATGCATCAAAGTACATAGGTGTGAGTTCCTTAGAATCATAACAAAAGTTCAAAAAGAGCTTAAACAATGGGTAAAGGCTAAATGTGAGCATGAAGGCATCTTGCAACAAGGTTACAACCTTCTGATGATCAAGCAAGAAAACACCACAAAATGGTGCAAAGGGGACCGAAAAAAAATGTCAAAAACATCACAAAAGGGACCAACAAGAAAAGGACCACCAAGATCATCACAAAGAGAAACACCCAAGAGGAAGACTGGGATGAAAGAGACTGGAAAAAGAATATTGAAAGCATCACAAAAAGGACTAGAATATGAAGTCGATACAAAACATTATGAAAGAACCAAAAAGCAAAGGCTTCCTCCAAGCATCATGAAAGGAATAGAAAGCAAACATTGAACAACATCATGATCACAAGAAGGAGAACAAAGATGTGCACAATTACAAACATTTGGAATGACAAGGAATGTTAAGAGATGAAGGCACGAGGACAAGATTAAACATCATGAAGGTTCTACAAGAATAAAAACACCACATTTGTAAAGCCTTCCTGGCAATTTATATTTTTCTATAAATTTAGAGCTCATGGAACCTTAAACACCATGATGTCAATTTCTAAACCAAGTTTTAATTCAGATCTTTGTCACACATACAAATTTGAATGTTAAAATATAAGATTATGTTCATTTTTTTGTTTTATCCATTTTGGTGATGAAGCAAGTAACGTTTGTTCATCAACATTTGACTATTTGGTTATAGACAGCAACATGCATCATTCTTAAATTGCCATGTGTTCGATAGATTGGCTTTCAAGGTTTAATCTTCTTCATTTCTTTAACCTTTTTTAATGATTTTAAAAATGTATAATAAGTCCACCCTCTAATGTTTTACACATTTTCTTTGAAACCTAGAGATAAAGGATCATGCATAAGTAAGAGGGGGACTTCTTATAGACTAAGTGTTTAGTCACGACTTGCTTAGGGAGGAAAAAAGTGAACCAGAAAAGAATGATAATGAAAGATAAAGCTTAAAATCAAAAGAAACAATCTTCTATATATTCATATAGGTGTTTTAGGGGTTTAGAGTTGGACTAGGTAATGGACAACCCCAATCCAAAACACCTTGTCTCTATATATCTATAGCATCCGACTGAAAATCAATAGATCCAAGTTCTACCCAAGTTGCCAATCACACTGAAAACAATGGGAAAGTATGAAGTTTCAACTGGCAACTCTTCCATTTCCATGAAAATATACATATGTATGCATGCATTCTTAACACTATGAAAGCAGACAAGGGATCAATAATGCCTTGACTATCTCTGAAAGGTAGAGCAGAAGATTACAGTAATGAACACATTGGGAGCATAATAAACAAATTTGGCCCCTGACAAAGCCCCAATAGAGAGGGCCCCCAAAACTGGAATGGAGAAATTGCTGAGGACAACCTGCCTGCAGGAACTCTATACAGATACCTGCCATTCTCAAAGACTATATAAGCCATGTTTTGGCAATGTAGTCCAAGTTGCAAAAGTATTGTATTGTACAATTCATCTGCAACAAACAACAACAGAAGCAACAGCAGCGATAGGTGGTGGTGACTAAAATGGCAGTTTGCCAAATACCCAAGATCATGGCTACTGCAAATTAAGGGCATTATTCCTCTACTGGGTTGTTTGTTCATCTAGGCTCTATGGCACTGACATAAGTGGCCGTGGCACTGGAGTCACGTCGTGATCCTTGCTCATCTGACTTTGGTGAAGAGCCAGGTTTGATGTCCTTTGAAGAAGATTTTTCTTTCCATGCTAGTGTGCCAGCTCCAAGACTGTTGAGAGTAAATAAGCGGGGCTTTGAACTTCCAGCAACTTCAGGAATTTCGATTTCAGCACCACCAGTCAGCAATTCAACTACTCGGGTCATTGTTGGACGCATTGTACCAACCGATTGTGTGCATAATAAAGCTACTTCTACCACCCTCATCGCCTCCTCATCTGAGTATCCTTCCCGCACTAGTGTTGGATCCAGAAGGCTAATTAGATTCTTCTGCTCATGCAAGTGCCATGTCTGCCTCCCATTTGATATTGTTAGTTTATGAACTTGCAAGCACTCTCATCACAACAAAAAAAATTCTGGATGATGGTCCTATGGAATCCTAAGTTAGTAATAAACTTGTTATCATAAACCATGAAAGAAAAGTTCATGTTTTCATACAAGATTTCAAGATGATTTCATTTGGAAAACTATTGAGTTTTTTCTAATAAAACAAAATTGAACCAAATGGGTCAAATTCACACAAACAATTGAGCTGTATGTTAAATTTGATAGGAAGCAGATTGCACCCACAAAACAGCTCAGAATAAAGGAGGCACATAATAATACCCAGTCAAGAAGGTATGCCATTTCAGGAGGCAAGCGAAGGTCTAAATTGCCTCGACCACTGACAAGCTCCAGGGCAACAATTCCAAAGCTGAATACATCAGCCTTCTCAGTGAGTTGACCCCTCATTGCATATTCTGGTGCCAAATACCCTCTGAACCCCAAAACCCACACTTTCAATGTTAAGGTAAGTGCTTTGGTTCATCCTTCAACAATCATTCAACACATACCCAAGTCGAAAATTTAGCATAAAAAAAGTATCTGGCTATGATCAATACCCAACTTGACATAATAAACGTAGAATGCAAGGTTCTGTACTGTAGATAGAGATCCAACACATGGAAGTCGGCTATATGGAAGTGCAAAATCAATGGAAGAAATGCAACCATGGATGGCAAAGGAGCTGGGTTATTAGAGACATTACACAGTCCCAGCAACACGGGTACTGACATGGCTTTGATTATCCTGAAACAAGCGTGCCAATCCAAAGTCGGCAATTTTGGGGTTCAGATCCCTGTCCAGCAAAATGTTGCTGGCTTTGATATCACGGTGGATTATACGGGTTGAACACCCCTCGTGCAAATATGCTAATCCCCTTGCTGTTCCCACTAAAATCTTCAGCCTTGTTGGCCAATCAAGTTTCAGCACACGTGTTTCATCTGGCACCACCATCGCAAGCTTAAAATCAGCAAGTTCGGTCAATTTCTATTCGGGCTCTAAAAAGAACTCTCAGGCCAGGCCATCACGTTCTCAAGATAGATAGATAGATAGATAGATTGAAGTGTTTCTGAGCGTCTCATTTGAGAATTGCAATGTCATATCAAAAAAGGATCAAGACATACCAAACAATGCTTGGTGGAGGCTTCTGTTTTCCAGGAATTCATACACAAGAAGGCGTTCATCCCCTTTTAGACAGCAACCACGGAGTTTGACAAGATTACGATGTTGAACACCTGTGATGAGCATCACTTCATTCAAGAACTCTTCCTTGCCTTGTCTTGAGCTTACCGACAACTGTTTTACAGCCACTTCTGTACCATCTGGTAAAACCCCCTGTCCACATACAACCCAATGGCTGTTACAAATTTCTTTTGACCTCATGGTAGAGTTAGGGACTGCATTGTTTTGTCATACCATTTCAACTGCAAAGGATACAACAGACTTTTTGAATTCCTACGAAAGTTTTGCACAATGATTGCTGCACTGCTGAAGGAAAAAAATCTCACTACTGACCAAGTAGTATCATCTGTCAATCAAAATTTTCAGTCATGTCTACAATTGTGTTGAATGCAATTGGCAACTCATTCAGGTCTGGGATGGCAGATTATGTCATATCTTGACCACATTATATGATACAATCCTCCAGCAATGATTGTACACTCCTAATATCAATAACTTGAAATTGTTTTACAAATCATTGAATCTGCCACCCCAGACCTTAAATGTCACGCAGAATGATCTTGCCCCGGTTGCCCATCACGTTGGATGTGTCACCCAGCTCAATGCCTGATCAGGCTCGCTTGGCACCAAACCCAACATAATGGGCAGGGGCTTGAGCGTTTTCTATAGTATGTAAAGAGAATGGATATTACCTTGTAAACAGCACCAAATCCACCTTCCCCAAGCTTGCTTCCTTGATGAAAATTTCTGGTAGCAGTTTTCAAAACACTGTATGAATAAACTGTTGGCTTTCCTTCAATCTTCAAAATCTCTGGATACACACACACACACACACACACATTCTTCATGACCCCCCACAAACCCTCCAAAAATTCCAAAGGACATTGGACTCGTTACTCTTGCAAAAATCTTGCAGGGAGTTCAAAATTGGCGATGGTGTTAGAAAGATCATTTCTGCAATATATATTTACCATCAAGTTCTTGAGTTGAGTCCGGAAACCTCAAAGATTTCTTTTTGTGCAGACAAGACCGCCATATGAACACAGCTAGTATACCCAACACAAGAGCAATGATGGTCCCTGCCACTATAGGCAGTATACTGATGGGCTTCTTCGGAGGTCTTGCTGCATATCATGACAACAACCATCACAAACCTTCCATATTATTAACTTCACAACCATGTCAGTCAGTCAGTCAGTCACAAGACCCAATTCACAAGACATTAAGGTCTCAGGGGGTGGCAGATTATCTCATCTTCTTGACAACATTTTATATGACATAATCTTCTGGCACAACAATCATACACTTGTAATATTAATAGTGATCAAAATGTGTCTACACTGAACATAAATTTCTATGTAATAAATCCAGGAATTCTGCCACCCCAGACCATAATGTCATGGAATGGCCTTGCCCCACCCATTATGTCACAAGAGCCAATGCACAAGACATTAAGGTCTGGGATGGCAGATTCTATCATTTTCTTGATCACATGTTTAGATGGCATAATCTCCCAGTTCAGATGATCATACACTTGTAATAATAGTGACCAAAATTGTGTCTGATGAACATGATTTTTTTTTTGTAATGTATGATGGAATCTGCCAGCCTAGACCCTCATGTCATGAAATGGCCTCTCCACCCTGCCCATTATGACCCAGCACGGTTTGATGAAATGGGCTCATCTGGCACTTTACCCCAACATAATGGGCAGGGCTGCTGCTTGACCACTCCATTCCACGGTACATGAAGAATCCAGCTTCCAGAAAATGACTTTCACTTGGGGGAACTTTCCAGAAATCAAAGGCTCCACATAAAATGTACTCTACAGTAGGTGACAATAATCACTTTGTGTATTTTCTTGGGATGCTAGAGTATTTCTTGAGATACTAGTATTTCAGAAAAGATACTGTATTGGATCTTGAGACACTGAATATTCCATGAGTTCCAGCTGCTGTGGAAGAAGGACTAGACACAGTAGCAGCAGCAGCAGTAGTAGTAGTGATAAGCATACAAACTCTGCAAAGGAGAGCTTCCCAAAGGAAAAAATAATTCCAAGGGATTGCAAAGGAAAAGAATTTCCCAAAGGATTGCAGAGGAAACTTTTTTCCCAAAGGATTTGATCAATAGCTGCAACAGACTTGATCTAGTGTTGCATTCTTGGGTTTCAAGCTGCTGCTGCAGAAAAAGAAAATCTTTCTAAAACAATTCTGCTAAAGACTGTCCAGATCTAGTGTTGAAGCTTTGGGTTGCAAGCTGCTGCACCAAAAACAAAATCTTTCTGAGAATTGTCTTCTGCAAAAAACAATTGTTTCTGAGAATTATCTTCTGCAAAAGACTGGATCTAGTGTTGAATTTTTTGGGTTTCAAGCTGCTGCAGGGAAGGAAAAAAATCTTGAACTGAGAATTGTCTTCTGCTGCAAAGGATTGTAGTAGTTACACGTACCTGGTGCAGGAGCGGGACCATAAGCTTTGCTGCAAGTGACTTGCGAGGGAACAGGCGTGGTGAGACTGGCAGGGCAGACGCTACAGACATCGGTTTTGATGTTGCAATAAGAAGGCATGGCGTACTGAAGAGGAAGAGAGATGTTGAGTCCCACGGGAGGATAGAAAGTCACGTCGCAGAAGCAGATGAGCGACGCAACAGACAGTTGTTGTAGCGCTGCACAACACTCCGCATTGGGTAAGGCTGTGTTGGTTTGCAGATAGGAGAGACACGGAAACAGCGCCGGCATGCGTTCTCCGCAATCCGTCAACTGACACACCGTCAAGTCTCTCGCCGGCGACGTGCTGCACGCCAGTGTTGGTATTGCTGGAGCTGCAGCTGCCGTCGTCGATGTCGTCGTATTCGCAGCTGTTGTCGTTGTTGTTGCAGGCGATGGCGGAGGTAGTACTACTGAGTCTCCTGCAGCATCTGCACCTGCACCCGCTACTAGTACTAGTGCTGCGAGTGCCATCACTACTGCTGCCACCAAGTCTTCCATTGCAGCTCCCTGCATTTTTCCTTAGACTGCAGCTGCTGCAGCAACAACAAGAAAAAGCAAAAGCTCAACCCCGGCAGTGTTTGAGAAACAACTCGTGATCAGCAGCTCCTTCTGATCATGTGGTCACTGCGATGATCAAGGATCCGCGATCAAAAACACTACTAGTCTGCTGCTTCTAATTCTGTCAGGTCTTGAATGGGATTATAAAGAGCTGGTACATAATTACACTTTAATACAAATCTGGCAAGAAATTAGTCCGCGAGTACCAAGAAAGCTGCGGCAGCTTGGAAAAACAGATCTCATGACAAGCTTATTAGCTACCAAAATTACTGAACTGTAACTCTTTTTTTTTCGTGAAAAAAACCTACCTCTTGCAGCAAAAGAAACGTCAACCCATTTCGCACAATATGAAGCAGCAGCTTTGCAACAGATCAAAAGCATAAGCTACTTGCTGCTGTTCCTAGTCCTGCAGCGACGGCTGCAGCAGCAGAAGAAGCAGCTTGTTGATCATCATATTATTGCTGCAGATCAAAACCTGCCTTGGAACAAGAAGCTCAAAGCTTACACAATCAAAAACAAGTTCCCACACTCACTCCACAGCAACACCCCCTAGCCTACTTCCGGAAAAAAAAACTGTGAAATGTCATAGAGCTGAAGAACAAGAAAAACAAGATCATGAAAGGCGAGCTGGTCCAGCAACTGCACTGGGGAGCTAAAAAATTCAGCTGTGGGCAGCAGCAGCTTAGGTCCAAGCTACACAACAACAACAACAGGTGCGTGCAGGCAGCGATCGATGAAGAGCAAGGAACAAAAGGAGATGCAAATTGGTGTGGGGCCTGATGGCAAATTTGATGAGTGAGTGAGTGAGCGAGTGCATCAGTGGGTGGGTGGCATAAATCACATGCGCTTCTTAAATGTGTGCGCGTCTTCCTGTACAATGGCGCTGGCTTTCCACAAACAAAACAAGGGCTCTGTGCTGTGCTGTGTGTCTCACACTGTGGCCTTGCCATTTACATTACAATTTAGTATCTTAAGGGCAAAAAGAAAAGAATTATGGCAAATCCTCTCAAAGTAACCAAATTCCTTCAACATATTATCATAACTCTATTCTAACTAATCTCAAGTTTCAACACAATAGCCAAAAATTATCATCTTTCAAAAAATCCTCATTCAAAAATATAGACCTACTTACTACCTAGGGGCCAAACCCCCTTAAGCTACTACCTAGGGTCCAAACCCCCTTAAGCTACTACCTAGGGGCCAAACCCCTTAAGCTACTACCTATATTTTATAATGAATCTAAACACAATATCTTTGCTTACTTCAAATAACTACCAAGATCAATACCAAGACCAATACTTGATCTTATATTAAGCTTATATTTAAACCATGCACTCCCTTTATGTAATCAATACCAAAATAGACAAGGCCAACAAAGGGGTGTGTCACATTGTCACCTTGCCATTTACATTACAAACCATCTTAATGCAAAAGAAGAATTACGAAAATTCCAATATTTCACCATGCTAAAATATAATCTTCGAAAAAAATCCTCTATAGAGACCAAAAGCCTTCAAGATATCATAACTCTATTATATAACTAATCTCAAGCTTCAACACAAGCCAATATATTATCTTTCAAAAATCCTCATATAAGAATAGACCTATTATTATTACCTAGGGACCAAAATCCCCTTAAGCTGCTACTATACTCTATAATGAATCTAAACACAATATCCTTCTTGCCTTGGTAGGCAAGCCCCAATACTATTACTACTTATCGCAGCACAGTGAGTGATTTGAAGTGTATTTGGGTGAAAAATCGCCATTTTCTCTATTTTAAGAAAAAAAAAAACAGTCCCCAAGACTCATGGTCAATGGAACTTTTTCTTAAATTTTCCCAAAAAACAAATTGCCACATTTGGAGGAAGAAAAAAAGTTTTGAAATCAATTGCCAAGATCTTTGAAGGATTTGTATGCAGATTTCTAGCTTTCTTCTTTTGAAGAAAATGCCATATTTAAACTCAAAAAGAAATCTCCCTATTTAACTCAAAAGAAATCGCCATATCTAACTAATAGGTTTTAGTGGTCGGTCAACATTAACATGTAATAGGATTCCTAGAGTTTTCATCTCCTCTAATTTGTTTTGTAGCCAGATTTGGCTAAATCCTCTTGTGGCTGATTGCGCATCTTTAGTTAGAGCAACATGAGAAAAATGGAAGAAAAAAATAAAACACCACATTGCTGTTGCACAATAATAATGCAAAAAATAATAATTTAAATCATCTTTCTTCTAATGTCACTCCTAGCTGCATTATAATCTCTCTCTGTGCCTAATTTTTCATTGGCAACAAGCTTGGCACATGAATGCAAAGGAAGAAAGAAAGAAAGAAAGAAAGATTGAAGTCGAGTTCACAATCCAGCTCTATTTTATTTTTCTCTCTCTTTCTCTCTCTCTCTCTCTCTCTCTCAGAGTCTCGTCTGTCTCTCTGTTTTGTCTTCCAAATAGTTTGATCATCTGGGAAACAAACAAAACAATCCAACCAAACATACAACACACACCAACAACACTCTCTCTCTCTATCTATCTATCTATCTCATGAGTTCCTTCCTTCTTCACTCCCTTCCAGCTCAAGACTCTCTCTGTACCCATAACTTTCATCCTTTTTCTCTTTGTTTTACTATGTATTATTCTCTAGGCTTTCTCTTCTTCGTTGGTTCTGCTTGTCTTTAAGGGAGAGAGACTACTGAAATACAATTAACCCATTTTGGTTTGGTCCCACATTGTAAGGAATTTTCAGCTGCTGTTTTTTTTTTTATTGTGAAACTACAACTGATGTGATTTTTATTTTATTTTTATTTTTTTTGGATTCTTATGTTTTGTTAACTATGGTACTATTGTGACTAGTTAGCAGGAGTGTTTTTTTTTTAAATAATTTTTTTTTATTTTTTAAAATTAATTTTTTATTATTATCATTAAATTTGTGATATTGAGAAGTTGATGAAAATTTCAAAAAAATTATGAAAGTTTAATAGTCGACCTTGAATTTTTTTAATGAAAAAATGAAAAAAACAAAAATTCCCCATTTGACAAAAAGTGATCAAAAAATTGTTGGGGGAAAAAAAAAACATTTTCAAATTGTGAATTTACTTTTTTGGGAGCTTGATGGAAGCTTTGGAAGCTTTTCTTTTTTTCTTTTTTCTTAAACAAGTTTTTACAAGTGGAGATCTATAACAAAACAACAACAACAATGATTTAGTTTTTCATTGGGTCTCACATTTTGGGGTTAGGGTTTTTTCATTTGGTGCCACTTTTCTTTATGAATGTTGACTAGGTGTTAATTGTGAAGTACTACTACTACTGGGAGTTCATTTGTCAGGGACTTTTTCAACTAACTTCATGGAACATTTTTAAATTCCCATTCTTTCAAACTAAGTTTAATTTGCATTTGGTCCCCATGTTTTGATGATAAATCAGGTATTAATTGTGAATTGTTTTATTGGGAGTTCACTATTTGGGGGAATTAACTTCATGGAACATTCTAAATTCTTATTTTCTAAACTAGTTTTTTAATTGTGGTCCCACATTTTGATGAAAGTTTTAGTAGGTGTTATCATGAATTATTGCTTGAGAGTTCTTTTGGGGGGGGG
>Ga0209208_10003565_pt1 | contig 22250 bp, 24 predicted proteins | sample S1TSphfallax_3_FD_187694 | JGI IMG/M metagenome (GOLD analysis project Ga0209208, IMG submission 187694) | Host-associated microbial communities from peat moss isolated from Minnesota, USA - S1T2_Fd - Sphagnum fallax MG (SPAdes) (version 2) | ecosystem: Host-associated > Plants > Peat moss >...
TACACATGTGCCATTTTATAAATGGATTACAAGGAGATCTCCATCAAATTCCAAAAAATAGAAAAAAATAAAATTGTTAGTGTTTTTCCACATAATATAGCATGCAACCCATTCTTGAAGTTGAAACAAAATGAAGATCTTATGCATTGATCTAAAAACATTAAAAAAAAATTGCACTAAAATCTTAACATGGAAACACCATGCATCATTTAAAAATTCACTTAATCGTCATTTATGTATAAAAAAGGACACATGGATGATTGTGATGCATCCAAAACTAAAAATCTCCATTTGGAGATTCTTCGCATTCCACTTCATCCATAAACTCAACATCCAACTCTTGCATGAAATTGGATTTTGCCTCACATGTAGTTGCCAACATCCAATGGTGTTAACCATCCAACATGAAGATCAAATGGCTAATTTTTATTCAAAGAAATCAACATCTAAATTGCTGGTTTGAAACTTAACAATTAAAAAAGGTTGTGAGGATTCCAACAACAAAAAAAATTCTTTTAGTTTCCATCTAGCAAATTGGGATTCCAAAAATTTATTGTGCAAATATAGCCATAGTTGGGAACTTTTGCTCTTTTGTTGGCCACCACATTAAAGCACATTTGCAAGTTTTTGCATCAACTTGATAGTGATGAAATCCACCAAGTCTCCTCACCTCACAATGTCTTTGTAGGTTTCTACATTTGTGTTGGTATATTAAAACACATCTTTAAAATCCATAAACAAAATAGACTCATTAACACAATCGATCCTATTGGGCATGAAAACTTTATAAACCTCCAATGGTAGAGGCAATAATAGTTGTTCATCATAATTTGCAAATAGGGCAATAATAGTTTCAGAATCCAAATAAGTAATCACCAACCACATTGATTTATACATGGGATCCAATATCAAGGCCAACATGTGTATGGCCTTTAAAAAAAACAATCAAATCCATGCATAAAGGAAATGAAAGGTAGAAAATTTTCTAAAACTTGGTGTTTCATATGAGAGACGAAATACTCTAGTTCAAAAATTTTAAAACATTGTTTCCTTTTTAACAAGCCTATCAAAAACCCTATGGTGAAAAAGATTTTCATGAAGTTCCCAATGCATGGAAATAATAAAATGGAGGGCATCCCCAAGGAGCCAATGCCCCTAATTATGGCTCAAAACTCTACCCTTCACAATGGGTGACAAAATTCATAAACAACCTAAGTCTGACAAGAAGGTATGTGACTTTGTAATCAAATTGTCTACTAACTATAATAAAGTGCAATCCCATTGTGAAAAAAAATGTGTTTTGAAATAATAAAACATGATTTGCAAACACCATCAATCCAACACCATTTTATTTAGGTTTTCAAAAACCTTTTCAAAATACATACCCATGAAATTGATGAAATAAAAATAACATACCTTATTTTGATAAGTTTGCTTAATTTTTGGGTTGCAAGCCATAATCTATGTCCTTATGGGCAAATAACCCTTGATCACAAGTAACATCACATTCTTCAAGATACCAACTTGGGTTTCATTAATTTTTTGAATTGGTTTGTAGAAGGAAAAAAACCAAATATGGCATTTGCTATTATGTGTGGTCACCTTTTGGTTGATTCATTAAAAAATGAAACATTATCAACATTTGTTTACTTTTCAAACACAAGTAGAAAATTTCAAATATATGATTGAATTTATGACTAGTAATCTAGCCATAAAGGACAAAAATGATTAATAACCCTAAAATCATTACAAATGAATCGTTTATGACAATAGTCATTTAGGTTATGATGTGGCAAATATAATCCATTAATCATGAAGGACATTTGTGAAGTCATTAGTGATAGTTTAATCATTGTTTAATTATTTTGTACTATTACAAATTTGACCCAAAAGCTTGGGAAACATATTTAAAATTTATAAAATTTACTATATATTATATAAATAAAAAGATGTATTTTTATTTCAATTATTTTTCATCCTATCAAGTTGACACGTGTCACCACCTAGACTAGGTTTAAAACATAATTTAAATGGGAAAAGTAGACCCCCTAATCTACCTATTTAGGCTCACCTAAGTAATCATGTAATTTAAGTAGTCTAGGTATATACAAAAATATCTGGCCATTATTCCCATGTTGATTACATCACATTTCATTTGTGTAGTTTGATCCTTGGACCCTCATAATGGAATCCAACTTTTTTGCCACTAAGCCACCCCATTTTCTGTATAGATAATATAATAAACCATATTTCATTTTACACAAAACTTCAAATATAATAAGTTGATTTATTAATAATTTGTCCAAATGAAAAAATTGAAAACTTATTCACAAATTTCCTTCAATAATGTACATAATTATACAATTTATTATATGTATATATATTTAGTTCAAAACAAAATTATTTGGATTTTGTTATTGAATAACATTTTAATGATCATACTTTTAGAAAAATTAAATTCAAACACATGATTTGTAAATGAAAAAACCTTTATGGCTAACACATGAATAAATAAAATAAAATATTGATATCTTAAACCTTCATTTGGTTTAGGAATTTATATTACAATTTTTCTTCCAATATATCATAATATTATTGATAACTTTTAATTTACACATATGAATTCATATAATTTATCCACATAAAATATTTATTAATGCATCATAAATCAATTATATATATATAATGTTTATATATTAGTCATATTAAATATGAAATATAATTCAATCTAAATATTTAATTTGATTTGAATAATATTAATTAATATTAAAATATTAACTAATTCTCTGAAATTATAAATTTTATTCATATTTACACATATAATCCAATGTAATTGTGCAATAATATATTTTTACACATGTAAATTTAATACATATTTTTTAATACATATATTATATATTTTTTCATTAATTTATGATAAAATTTTAATGTACAAATAAATTATATATTTCCCACATCTTACACTTCTATTTTATTTTTAATTTGAGACATATATATATACACACACACACACACACACACACAATAATATATCATATTTTTACCATTAAAATTTATTTAAAATGGATTATATATCAAATATATTTAAGAAAAATGTAAAACAAATTATATTAACTATATGTATAATATTAATCAAAATAATTTTTTTACATGTTGTAGTTTATTATGTTTGTTTGTATACATATTAAATTACTATATTCATTGTTGAATTATTGTAATATAATTGTATGACCACCTAAGGTACCACATCATTTAAGGTTAATGATTTTATAGTTATACAAGGTGCCACATTGTCCATGTAACAATAATTACTTAATCATATATAAATCATTTTAAGGGTCTCCAAAGTTTAAAACATATAGTGGGACCCATTTTCCAATGATGTAGGATATTAATTAATTGATTCAATTTCACAACATCATGACAATATTTTCCATGTCACTTGAAATAGTCGAAATTCAATCATAAATTACATCTATGTATTTCATTATTTGAAAAAATGATAGTTGGATAATTCACACCAATGTTTTATTCTTTAACACACCCCAAAAATCATAATGGGTGAAATATGGTCGATGGAAAATGGATGAAATATGTTTATTTTGTAAATTTTTATCCATCAATCATATAAATGACTAATATATTCTTCATACTTATTTCACATAGATAATGAAGTTGTAATATGTGATTGTGGTCATTGATAGAATCATTTAGGAGAACTAATCAAATTGTTTCCTTGGTTGCAAAGGACAAAATTTCTACAAGTGAAAAAACCTTTTAATTTGGGTATTGTGCTCAAAGTTCAAGATGTTTTTTCATAGTTGTTATGTCATTTGATTTATGGTAAGCAAATAATACCTTTTTGTAATGTGGTGTGCAATACCAAAATATCATGACCAACAACATTACTATGGCAAATTATGCACTATGGCTCAAAAAAGGTCTACAGGTTGGTTGTTGTTCACCTTAAGAAAAACCCACATTGGTGAATTTTGATTATGAGGTTTTTAAGCTACATGTTGTTTTTGCAAGTTTATCATATGTAACTCAAACATGTATGAATCATTAAGAGGAGTATCCTTAGGAATTTGCTTTCCACCTTGTGGTAAACTTTTAACAGTCATGTTATTGTCATAACCTGGAGACAATCGGGTCTCTTGATTAATATTTAAATCTTCAATGTTTATGAGAACTTGACTTTATTTAAGGAAGCCATCAAGATGAAACCTTCCAATTGCCAAAAAAACAAAGTTGAAACCTTAAACCTTAAAGTTAGCACCAAGACAAAATGCAAGTCAAGAGACATAAAAAAACAAAACAAAAAGAATGGGAAACAAAGATGGAAGGCAAAACACTTAGTGACAAATCTCAAAGCCCGAGACCTCAAGTATGGGCTTGCTTCTTGCACCCATGCTCTTCCCAATTGCCTTTAAGTCCTTAGAGTTGAGGCAACAAAGCAAAACAAAAACCTTGAAGAGCAAAACCAAAGAGCTTCAAAGCTATTTAAAACCCTATCTCCTTCACATTGTTCTCTTGCAACACAATGAAAAACAAGAAGCATTAACTTTAAACAAAGGAATTTCCAAATCCTCCACCACCCAACTTTGATTCACAAAAGATTGAAAAAAGTAATGTTATGTCCACAAATGCTTGTTGAAGGAGACATGGGGGAGTAGAGAAACAAGAGCCGACCTAACCCTAATGTATACCATTCTTAAGTATACCTTTTTACATAGCCATGTAGAATCATATAATATAATATTTATTATATATATATATATAAAGCTTCAGATGGAGGTGAATCTTGAAGCCAACATCAACATTCGGAGGACGGCATGTCCTTGGCATGTATAGAGCTGTCTGTAAAGGAGCACATAGATCTATTCTGATTTGTATAATATGTGAATTAACAACAATCCACGATTCTGGTGAACACAAGAGAGTCCAAACACAGCAATTTAATGTGTCATAAGGACATCAAAACTTGGAAGTCTCGTCTCAAAAGAGTTTTCTTCCTGTAACAAGGAAGTTGAATCTTGCAGAGAACAAGTTACATGAAAGCAGAAATGGTAGAAAATAGCTAGGTGTGTGTGTATTGGGTCCAATTCCCAGAATATAAATGTATGAAGATGTGATAAACTGAGTCAGAAAAAAGGTGACAATACCTTTCCTGCGGGAAATGTGTGAACTGCACATCCCACACCCCAAATCTTCATCCATAAGGGAGTGCACAAATGGCAGAGGTTTTTGTGCACAGGAGGGTATAGTTCACCAAATCAAATTTCTGTTCGCTAAATCTTTCATGTGCCACTTGCAGCAGTTAGATTCTTGCAGCAAGGAGAAACCACAAGACTAGCTATTGATCTAAATCAGTATCTATGCAGAGAAACTAGCTATTGATTGCAGTGTGGCTTAATCTGGGTATGTATTGCACCTCGACAGTAAGATGCTATCGATGGCGTAATCTGCACTCTGGTGAGTTACTTCGCAAGGGTGTGAGGGGCCTTCTTGCTGCTGTTGCTGCTATGCTATCCTGTCCCCTTGGCTCACACTTGTCTTGCAATTTTCCTTGGGACTTACTTCTTGTCATGCCTTTATTCTGTCACAGAACACTCCACAAGTCAACTGCCCTGTCCAATCTGCACACAACTAACTGCCTTCTATTTTCTGTCTGAAGCAAGCAGCTTAGACCAGTGGTGTAGTGTGTCAGTGACCGTGTGGAACCAAATCTCTAAAAATCCAGACGTATATATGTACAGTAATTCACTGATGTTATGAAAGCTTCTATAGCTCTGGTCTACAAGTAACTTAATTCGAAGGACTGGAACACAACAATGCCTTCTGAATCTTGTCTTCTCCATGAGGGACTTCCACAGATGGTTAGCAATTGCATCCTCATGTTCCTCTTGGTATGGGTCTTCTTCAAACCCAACCGAGATCTGTTGACATCAGAGAATTCCACTTTCCCTCATTTGTGGTCAACCCTCTGCTATATTGGTTTACAAACCAAATCATTGATAACTCCATCCCCTAAGAAAAGTGGAGGAACAGATATAGTACAAGACATGCCAAAGACTGGGCATCATGACCTGGAACAAGAAGTGGTTATGAGTCATACTGCTTTAGTATACAAAGGCGACTCAGTGGGGCTGCTTGAGCATGAGGGATGTCTGCCTTTCAACAGTAACCAAAGCTCCTTGTTCTCATCCGCCAACAATTGCACCTGATATTTTTGACACCACCACAGGTGCACCACTGTAACTCAGCCTCTCAAAACATTGGATATCTTTGAAAGACCCAATCACTACTTTCCAGCAGGTAGCACCTGTCTTGAAGTACATTCCCAAAGCATTCTTTCTATGATTGGTTTTCTCTACTTCAGTTTACAGCAATAGTAGACAGACATGTGGGAGATGGTACCTCATTTTCTGCTTTGTTTAGATTGTTTGTACACACTGCCATTTCCTGTCTCAGGGACTGTGCCTCCCCAAGCAATGCTTTCATACCTTTCTCGGCCACCTTCATCCTGCGTCCCATGTTTAAACAACCTGAGGTCAACAAGAAGTTACTGAGAAAGTTGGCAGTGGACAGATGACATCAGCAGCATTCACTCACTGTCACATTCACTCTGGAGGTAAGTCACATTTGCTTTGATGGTGCTCTGTGCCTCCCAATAATACTATACTTGCATACATTTCTTGGACAATATCAGCATGGTTCCAATGTTCCTAAAAACTGAGGTCAACAGGAAGATGTACTTTCACACTTCTGACGTGAAATGGTAGTAATCTTTGGCGTGGGGACTCCTTCCAAAGAAGTAATAATTCTCATAAATACTGGATGTGTGGGGTGGTGACAAGTTACATAAATATATTTCTTACAGCACTAAGTCATCTCTGCCAACACTCACATGTTGTTTTAGATGGATCAGGGAGGGCATCAATAGGTGCAAGGTGCAGTGCTGGTTCTCTCTCACCAAATAGGAAAGGTTTCACCATGGATTTGACTTGTGCACAATGGGTATTGAGCAAGACCCAAAAGATTACTTTTGGTGTCCTAACAAAGGGTTGATAATGGTGCTCTGATAGGGGGCCTAACCTTTCACGATCTGCTCTCATTTCTCCTTTCAATCGCTTCACAACAGCTTGGAAACGCAATTTCAATGATTCAATGGTTTTCTTTTTCTCATCCTCGAGTGCCTTACAAACACCATAATTAATGGCTGACATAACCATCAAGTGCACTGTTTGTTCATCCCTGTGAGTTGCCTCAATTCTTGTGTAGGCTTCTTGTACTGTTCTCAGCTCCGCCAGTGACTCCTCATACCGCTGTACTCACCATTGCAAGCTTCTCAATCAGTTTCATAAAATTGAAGCAGGGCCAGAGAGTGCAGCTAAGATATTAAACACATCACTCTACCTCCATCCCTTTTTTTTATCAGGAAACTTTATCATGGCTAGAATAACAGGGCCTGCACAATATCATGCAGCTGATCAGGACACACCTGGTTTGCTGATGTAAGAAGGGCATGCATCTTTGAACTGTGTTCATCAAGTTGCCTGTATGCTGCATCTACTTCTGCCTTTGCACCAGACTTCACATTTTCTAACTCCTTCTGCATACTGTCACCATTGTCCCTCACGTATCAGAACATTTTTAAAAAAAAAGAATTGCAAACAGTCAGTCACACTTTCGTGATTTGATTGCATTGCGACAGAAATGGAGTCAAATGATAGTCCAACAAAGATTCGCAATCCCCAATTGCAAATTGCACTGGAAACTGGTTATGGAGGAGATACTTGGGATCTCTAAACCCTAACCTTGAACAAGGTGGCAAAAATGTAGTGAGAACTTGATGAAGAGAAACCTTTGCAGCCATGAACTGAAACATTAAAGAATCCATTACCTTTGCATATCCTCCTCCATCTGAGTAAGCTTTAATTGTAAAGCAACCACATCTTCTCCATCACTAGTCTGCTGACACAAACAAGAGAAATCATCACTGTCTGTCGAATTGTGTGTTACCAATAGACTCCACAAGTAATTACTGTAAGCTACACCAGAGATCGAAGGCAAGCAATGTTGTCAACAGTGTTGAGAGAAGGGTTTAAGGTTTAAAACAGAAGCTACAATCTGGAGGAGGATAGACAGACGACCGACCTTTGGTTTCTCGAAAGAATCCCGTGGTGTCTCATAGTGCTCATGACTTTCTAATTCTGTAATCAGTTCCTGGATCCTTGTCTCTGCAGCAGCTGCCCTCTCCTGTGCAGCAGCCGCACGCTCCTCCGCCTCATCCGCAGCTTGCATGAATACTTCCCGGTCGTTGTAGTACAAATTACACTCACTTTCCAGTCGTGCACACTCCTGAGTCAGTAATGCGCATTCTTGCGTCACCGCCTTGCAATGATCCGCCAGTTTCTGCCAATCTGCGATCTGCCGCTTCAAAGCTTGGGCATTCAAGCATGCCTCTTGCTGCCATCCAACACGAGTAGTGCTTCATGCTGAGCCAGAAATGTACGAATCTTGTTCCAGAGAATGCTTTAAATGACATAATGGAATTATCGCGCAGAAGAGAACCTAATCTCCACTTGCGATAATGAAGAAGAGATCATTGTACCTTCGCTTTGGCGCACTTGCAGTCTGCTTCTTCGAGGCGAGAGTGCAGCTCATGCACTTGCAGCTGCAACTGTCTCCGGTGATCCTCGGCCTCGGAGAGCTTTGAATCCAGATGCTGGCGACAAGCACAGGGCTCCAGCAGATGCGCAATTGATTTTTGTACATATGTATCCAGCTCTAGCGGCAGCGCAAATGCCCCACTCCCTGTATCTCCATCCATCTTTTTCTATCAACAATTTTTCTTAGTTTTTCTTTCTTTCTTGTGCTTCTGTTTCCGTCGCGAGAATTTTCCAGGTCCTTGACCTGCCAATGCAAAGGCGCGAGAAAACCACTCCAAAAGCACTTCCAAGCTTGTTTTTCAGTTGCGATGCTCTTGAAGTCAATCGAGTACTTCTGAACTCCAAACACAACGCTTTTCCTCCTTTACTTAATGCCGTACATCAGGATCTCGCGCTCCAAATCCCGTGAATAAAGAATTCTTTATCGATAAAAAAAATTGATCGAAAGCTCTTGAGTGAAGAAACTGCTACTATGAGCCAAATCCGACTCCTCCAAACCTGGTTCCGATTGCTGCAAATACTGCAAGCCCTTATGGTGAAAGAGTCATTGGAGATTTGAGCAGCAATTCGAAGGAAACAGATTCAACTAACTCCCGGCTCTCAATTAGTTTCTCTCGCTAGAAAGAAATTCTCACTGCTCACTTCTAGGTCAAGATTAGTTTGATCTGAGCTGAGCTGGGATGAGCTGAGCTGAACTGAGCTTCTCTCTCTCACTCTCTCTCTCTCTGACACAAAAGGAAGCAATAAAAGAAATCAACAGGCTCAAAATGACCAAAATTGAATCCTTCTTTCTCCTGGACAAGAAAGTTACAACTTCTTCCTCTTGGGAAGAAACTCGTGGAAGCAAAAGTTAAGATGCTCTAAAGAGGGAGAAGAAGAGGCGATGGCGATGAAGAAGAGAAACCGAGAAAGGACCAGAGAGAAACGAAGAACGATGCACAAAAGCGAAGGAAAGGGAAGGAAGGAGAATCAGACCGTGTTTTGCAACGGTCACTGCGGGCAGCAAAAGTTACCGTTACAGTTAACGGAGGAGCCAGGGATGGGGCAGCAGCAGAGTCTTTTGATTTTATTATATTATTATATATTTCCCGTTTTTGGAAAATAGGCACCTATTTGGCAGCAGAGCTTTTTTTTTTTTTTTTTTTTTTTTTTTTTTTTGGTTTTTTTTTTTTTTTTTTTTTTTTTTTTTTTTTTTTTTTTTTTTTGGGGTCTAGTCTATTTGTATCTTGTTGTGAACTTATCTAATGAATCGGAATTTTGTTGGCATTTTGATTACCAAATTTATAAAATTTTATCTTTTGAAAAAATAAAATTGATTACAACAAAATTATTATGTTCACAAAAAAAATATTTAATCATCGTCACTGGTAGCAATGTGAAGCCCAAATAAGCTTAAATGTGAAGCCCAAATAAGCTTAAATCACGAGACGGTTGAGGTCGGAGGGATCTTACAGCTACTATTTAGGTGCCTATAGGTGTAAGATCCCTCTCCCTCCACAAAAAGTAGGCATAAGACCTGTTGCCTTTTCTTAGAGCCATAAGCACAAATATTTCTAGTGTATTTGCAAGTAACCTTTTAAAGGTGCATTCACACTTTGTGTTAGGGACTCTACCACCACGCTAGTCATTTAGGACTTAAACCTATTTAAGATTTTATGTTAAGCTAACATTCACTTAAACATTAAGCTATCACCCATTTAACATTGGGTGCCACCTAGGATGCCACTTAGATTTTCATTTAACACTAACTTAACATCAAGTGTGAATGCACCATTACATACCATAATCTTTCATGTGCAAGAGGCGGGCATTTAAAATTTATAAATAAATAAATTTAAAAAAAAAAAACCTGCCCTTTTTTTTTCTCTTTTTTCCCCAAAATTCCATTGGGTATCCAGAGGGGAAAAAATGAAATTCTTTTAATAAAATTTCACATAGGTCTTTATGCTGGGCAATGCCCTTGAAGCAAGGTGTTCCCAAAGTAAGCAGCCCTTGGCTCAACCTGGATGGGCCGCCTGCTTTAGGAATGCCCCATTCCTCAAGCATCATCACCCTACACTAGATCACAAGGGAGTTGGAAATAGAGTCACATTTTGCCTTCATAAGACCTAATTTCTCTTCCCTACTTGTAGGTACCTTCCAAAGCATAATCTTCTTCCTAGCCTCCCGGGCACCTTACAAATCTATAAGGTACCTATAGGGTAGCAGACTCAAAAGAAAATTAGTAGGGAAAGCTTTAGAGGGGATCATAGGTGAGGCCTTTGGCTTAATATGGCCACTAAGAGGCCTCACTTAAAAAGGTGAAGGTACCCCTTGTGGGTGCTGGTTCATCTTGACTGGAGATGGATATGTAGATCCTATCTACTTCCTTATGTACTTACATAGGTAGGTTTAGGGTTTGCCATTTGTGTTGCCGTTTGGCGATTTTTCGCCCCAAAAAACTCACTGGTTTAAACCCTAGGTGGATAGGTAGGTATCTACCTACTTACTTATAATATGTCACATGATAAATTTTATTGCATCACATGTCACAATTTAAAATCATCCAAGCATAAAAATTAAACATTTAAAATTATTTCAAAATTATAATAATATTTGAAAATTTTAAAAGTTGGAAATGTGACAACACATCATTTCTTACCATTTTTTTTCACCAAAAAAATCACATTCTAATTGCAAATGACAATACATATATAATTGGTCAAAAAATAAAGGTGTATTTTGTTAATTATTTTTTCATTTAGAATTCCTTGTCATTTGCAAGTAATGTTACATGCAACTTGTTCAATGCAGCTATTAAAATTTTAATTACAAATGTCATTTACAATTAAAAATTAGTTCTAAAAACAAATTACAAAACGGGTAGTTCCTACTAGTGAATATGGGCTAAACCAACAAAGGTTAAACAACACAAAAAGAATAGAAAATTGTAGATAAAAAACACAAGTAAACCTAGTAAATCAACAAAAACAAGGAAGGCATCTTAGAGTTGTTAAAGAGGAGTCGCAAGAGGCATATCAACAAAACCTAGACACTAGATTAGACAAAAAGGAACTACAAAAGTTTGAACATCAAAGATCAAATCCTATTGTTGACAAAGAAAAAATTAAAAACCCAAGATTCAAGGGTGGATGTAAAAGGACAACTATGAAAGGTTGCAAAAGATTAATTTTACAACCAAAAGTTTAGAAAGTTTTTTTATTACCATTAAGTGCAAAATTATATAGTTTAGAAATACAATATAGGTAGTCATAAAAGAGACATATTTCATCCAACTCCAAGAAATTGTAATTTGTTGTACATACCTATCGCTTGCAAAAAAATTGTTGACCAAAACTTAGTTTGGGATCATTTTTTCCCAACAACTAAAGACATATGCATTTCACACATATCTTGACCTTTCATACTTTTTTGAAAACTAAGAAAAATACAAAAAATTCAAGTATGTATTTCTTGTAGGGTTAGATTACACACCCCAAATGTGTTAGAGGTTGGGGCTAGGGGGACTTAGATCATGATGTTGAATTGTAGGAGGCAAAGTGGATTTGAGGACTAACCAAACCAAGATAAAAACAATGTCCCACCGTCTTTTGGACGAAAACCAATAAGAAAATAAAGAAGAGTTAAAAGATGCAATCCTATGAACACTAAAAGTAAATGGACCAAATGAAGCATTGAATGATGCTATGAATGTAGTTGAAAGTGGGACAACTTCATTCCGAAAGGGAATAGGCACTAGAACATACACTTTATCTCATTGTCTAATCACTTGTACAAAAAAAACAAGAATTAGGAAACTTGGGTTACTGGGTGTGTTAATAGTAGAGGAAAATTAGGTTATGGTTGTTTAGATTTTGGCTATTTAGGAAGTTGGGTTTTCAATTAACCTACAATAATTAATGATGAAAGGGGGAAAATTCATTCAAACAAGGGTAACAACTTTTCAAGAATGAGTACTTTTGACAATATTGGTTCAAGTGGAGACATTTTATGTCATGACCTTATCCTCGAGCTTGCGACCAAAGCCAGGGCTTACAAGGTTGCGAGCCAAGAGGGAAGCTTGGGAGTCATGCTGCATGTTCCTAGGAGTGCAAGAGAGTGTGAGGGAATAGACCCTCACACTCCCAAGGGAAATTTCATTTTGTTCAGAGAGTAATTGTGGGGGTCAAAATTCAATGGATTGAGGAGTTCTTTATATTATTGGAAAGCTGTTGAAATTTAGATGTCTAAAATGGGCTCGCATGACCCATTTGGACATCTGAAACACAAGTTATGGTCAAAAGAAAGGCAGGGAGTCGAATTGACAATTTGACTTCCAACCATTAAAAGTTGGGAAATCGACCCGATTTACTTGCGTGCAGGTGACTTGTGACATACCGTTGGAAAGCTTTCAACTAGGGCTACAACTTTCCTTGAGACCTCATTTCAATCCAATGTCTGCACACGAAGTTATGGGCCCCCAAAGTCGTGAGAGTCCTAACTTTAGTAATTTCGGGACTGCCAAACACAAAATGTCATTTGGATGTGGGCCTCGTGGAGAGGTACCGAGTATAGTATAAGGGGGAAGGAAGGTAGTGGCTTCCCCCAAGTTCGGGCCGTGGTGAGTTTTGTGAGTCCAAGTTGCCCATGGCTCGTCCTAGCACCAAAAGTGTTCCAACTATGCACTAACCACCTTGTGTTGGTTTTGTGTATGTTCATGTGAGTAATTCAAGCTTGTCAATTCAATCTAGTTCCATCCCGGAGTTCTAGCACGTTCTTTTACTCCTTTAAAGTGCTACGAACCAAGGAGCGTGCTTCAACTCCTTACTTTTTCGTTGTTTTCAATTTGGACTCATATTTGAATCCCTCAAAAAGTTGGGAGCGCGTCATCTTGTGCTCAACATTCATCAAGCTAAAGGATTGGATATTAGCCAAACATAAGGACTAATGATATTCACCCATGTAGGATTACATTGAACTAGATAAAATAACCTTGGCAAGATGGGTAGACAAAGCCTTGGACTAAACACTTACAAAAAAAATATTATATCAAGGTTCAAAGGTACAAGGATTTGACCACTTAACCCTAGGGCCATGGATGAAAAAACTAGTAGACATTAGTGAATTAAACTAGGGAAAAAAAAGACGATGATTACCATTCAAATGAGAAGGATGGTGAACATGCAACTATAAAAGAGTTCATCAACATAAGATCAACAACAAAAATTACAACTCATGATTTCCACAATTAATGATATATTTCAAGATCAAATTAAATGTTATGTGAATATGTTTAGGATTCTTACAATCATTAACCATGTATATGAAAACTTGGTTGAGAAGTTAGAAAGTCAAGAAACATATTTCACTATAATTTCAAATAAGATATGTGAATTCACCTTCTTAGATATATGGGTGTGAACCTCTTGGTTTGTGCAAAAACATGACAAACAATAAACCATGGCTCGAATGTAAGTGAAAAGGGCAATTATAACATCCTTACAACAACTTCAAACACACAATTAAAGTTAAAAATAATTGGGGGTGGGGAGGGGGGATGCTCAATGAAATAGAACATGAGGACAAATAACAATAAGGGGTTTATGGTTGAAAATGATAAAAGATTAGGAATAGTAATTGTTGAAAATGAATAAAAGAATTAAGAAGAATAACAATTGTTAAGGATGAACAAAAGGATCAGGAGGAGAAACAACAACTACTAAGGATGAACATGAGGATTAGGAGGAGTAATAGGAGTTATTGAAGATAAACAAAAGGATCAAGAGGAGTGGCAAAAGCTGTTGAAGATAAACAAAAAAATCAAAAGGAGGAACAACAATTGTAGAGGATGAACAAAAATATCAAGAAGAGGAGCAACAAGAACATCAAGAAGGTCATTGAATATGAAGCATGAACAATGGAACAATAATAACATTAGAAAGGTCACTAGTTGAAGAGTAGCAACCCAAACTTGGCAAAATTTTGTCCCAAAATAGCCCTATAGAACAAAGGCAAAACAGGAAGAGATCTTTACATATGTTTAAGTTCATCATAATGTTAACCCGGTGCTTGAATGTGGGTGAGGTTCATGGGTTGGGAACATTACCGAATTCATGGCTGAAGGCATGTAGGCCAACCTTTCTTTTAAGAAGGAGGAGGCAGTGCATACGACAATGTCTGTAATGTGAAAAATTGGTAATATAACCAGTTAGCACTATAATTTTGACTCATTCTTTTCCATTAAAGGTAATTTTTGAGAATTTAATAAATTATTATTTACTTAATCATTTATTTCTAAATTTTATATTCTATACTGATGGACCAGCTAGAGAGCAGTTATGCATATAAGAAGTAAATCAGCCTTTGTCACCTAATTATTTCCCTTGATGCTAATTATTATTTTTTCCTGCTTAAATATTTATGGATAGCTAGGGTTATTTTGCTCGTAACTAGACTAAGGATTCTTTAAATGTTTAACATGTGTCACCATTTTATTTTCAGCTTTAAATTTACAAAAAAAAAGGTTGCTAGTTCTTTTGTGCTGTTGCAAAGTTGCAAGCCACCCTCAGCAAATTTTTTTTCAAAACCTAAAAAAGACACTGATCTAGGCCCCTTATCTGACCCTAAGGCCTTATTGTAGTAGGTTAAGGGTTTTGGATTTAGGTTAAGGTAGTAGGTTAAGGTTTAGGGTTTTGGATTGAGGTTTAGGTTTTAAGTTTACATTAAGGTTTTAGGGGCTTTATGTTTTCTTCCTCATTAAAAAAAACAGGGGGCGTGACACACTGTGACCATGCCATTTACATTAAAAAGTATCTTAAGACAAAAAAGAAGAATTATGAAAATTCAAATATTTCACCCTACAAAAATATAATCTTTCAAATATCCCTCATATATGCCCTAAGAGCATCTCCACCCCGCAAAGGCAAACAACTCTTTTATTTTAGATTAGAATAGCATTTAATGATTATGGATGTATATGAGGATTTTTGGGCATCTCCACCCCACACCTGCAAACACCCCTTTTCATTAAATCTTGCAGTAGGATAACTTAAATCTTGTTGCACTCCTGAATCTTGTTACGTTCCTGTTTGCGATGTCCAATTTTGCAGTGGTCATTTTAACTGCTTTAAAAGCTTTTTTTTCTACTATGGATTTGGACAGTGACTATTACTCGTCCAGATGTAAAGACATAAATGGTCTTTGAGTGTTTAAAGGAACTTTTTTAACGTTTGTGGGTGGGGACAATGATCATTAAACACTATTCTATTTTTAACATAAAGGAGTTCTTTACAGTTTTGGGGTAGAGATGCTCTTAGACCAGCATCTCTATCCATACCCAATCTTTGGGCCTCTATAAATGTTTACCACATGCAACATACAGTGTTTTGATTATTGGGTAAGGATGTAGATGGTTTAGAGTTGATATGTTTGTACATAGGTAAGGAATGTTTGTACTACCTACCTACTAACAACCCATTAAAATCTTGCTTGTAGATTATCAGTAGAGTCGGTAGTAAATAAAAAAGCAACTGAGCATGGATGAACAATAATTATGGATGAAAAATAAAAACAGATGAAAAACTAAAATACCATCCATCCTTTGTGGTGCACTGGTAGGCACCTGGTTTAGTCTGGCTGGCCTTGCCCATCATTAACCAGGATGTGAAGAGTATCATAAGCTTAAAAGATAAGTAGGTGTGAGAGGCACCTTACACCTATAAGACACCTCCTACATCTTCTAAGAGGTAGATATAAGCACCTCCTTTTTTGAGGAGATATTGTTGAATTGAATGAAGTGTCTTTCATATAAAATAAGAAATTCTTCCAAGTGCTTTAGGTGTAGGGTAAAGGCCTTAGGATGAGGAGATTATTAGAATAAGGGTCCTCAAGGCGTGAGCTGAGGGGGGGGGTCCAGAATTATGGCCTGCAACACCCACCATTTAGACCCCAAAGACAACTAGTAGGGTCTTATTATGTATATGCTAAGGACTCCCTTGTTTTGGCTCTTGTTGGATTTGAGAGCTTGGCAGAGGGTGATAGCCTTAAGGCTGGGCCCCAAAAATCCAAGAAAAGCCCCCGAAAAAAGGATTCCTTCCCCCAAAGTAATGTATTTTAAACTTTAGGAATCTTACAAAAGCATATGTAAAGGCCCACTTTAGACAAGGGTCTAGGGTCCAATTTCCTTTGGAGTGATTTGAAGCAAATTGAATCCTTGAGTTGGACTAGAGTACCTTGGTCCCTAAAGGCCTTGGGACCAATTTAAAGCTTTCAACCAATAAGATTGCTTGAATCCATTGGTCCCTGGACCTTGGACCCTCATCTAATCTAAAGTCGCCTTAAGATTCCTAAATTTGAATAATTAAATTATTGGGTGAAAGCACGCTACAAGGAGGTCGCTTTAAGTAAAAAAATGTATATTTTTTAGTATATTTTGGAGGCAGTTTTTCTTTGATTTCATCTAGCGTTTTGATAAACATATAAAAATGAATTTTGATATAAAGGCCTCCAACATAATTATTGTCATCTTTCAAATGAAAGTAAAATTTTAACACACTTATGTTCATTTGAATGAAAAACTTATCCAAATGGTTTTCGTGAAATCATATGAATCAAACTTTTCAATTGTAATTGAAATGGTATAATCAATTTATATTCAATATATGACTAAGTACTTCATCAAGTTTTACAATTATTTGAATTATTTTAAAAGTATATTTGCACTTTGCAATATATTAAGGCAACATATAAATTTTCACAAATATACTTTTTAATCATTTAATATTAATCAAAAAATGTAGTTTCTTTTGATAATTGCATTATTTAGTTATTGAACTACCTTATTTTGAGTATAATTGTGAAGGTTTAGTTAGGTGCAATTGTTCAAGAAATTAGGTAAGTGTGGTTGATTAGTATTCATCAATTTTTACACATGGGAGTTCTAGAGGTTAGCACCCCTAGGCTCTACCTTGGGTGGGTGTTTACTTATGGAACTCCTTGCTCCAAAGCTCTTCAAATAGGTAGAGATCAAATTCTAAGTTCTTTGCCTTTGAACACTATATTATGGAGATCTCTTTTCAAGATTGGAGAACGGGTTAGTGATGGAATAATTCTAAATGATCAACAACTCAAATGGGTGTACATAATTTCAAAACTATAAGGGAGGGCTTAGTGGAAGTATAAGAGTTCCAAAAATGTTTAGTTTCTAGAGTAATGGCTACAATAGTGGGTAGCCATTAAAACTTGCATCTATTGGTTTAAAGCATGTAAGAGCTTTATTCCAGCCGAAAAAGCTCAATTGTTTTTTGTGACCTTGAAAGGCAAAGAGATGTTGATAAAAAAAATGAAGACTTCTAGTTATTTAGAAAAGGGTTTGTGGAAAACCTATAGTGAGATCCAAGGAAGTGGGATTGGGAAAATGTTTTCATGCTAGGTTATTCTACCTTCTTTGGATGTTTTGCAAGGTAAGTTTGAAAGATGTCAACAATGACTTACTACTTAGATGAAGAAATTATGCGCAAGTGGTTTTTTTGAAAATCATGTGGAGCAGATAACCAGATGCCCGTGGCATAACTCTCATCCATGTCATTGCATCATGGATTGTGAAGGTCTACAATTTGCTTGGAACACATTCAAGCTTGTTCAATGATATAATAGATTAGGATTTCACGTGGGTTGACATTATTGTTGAAGATGTTATTGAGGACTTAGATGGTAGTAATATTGATTCTGGCTCATTTACATTTGATAGGGCAGCCAATTGATATTCTTCATATCTTGTTGGTTTTCTTTCTATGGTTTGAGAGGTGCACTCTTAGATTTGATGACCATTACTTTAGATTTGGTGTTCTCAGCTCTGCATGGACTGCCACTATACAAATAGGTATGGCCACATGGCATGCATTACAATATGATAGAGATCATAGGCACACTGGGTCCTATAGATAGTAATAGTGGAAGTGGGTTCAGAGATTTATCAGTGGGATGAAGTAGCACAGTGGTGATATACTGGTACTCACTTTAGGAATGTTTGTGGCAAGGCTGTTTAGCACAGCTTCAACATAGTCTCGCATGTCTTGAGCCAGAAGCCTTAGCTCGTCCTCTGGGTCCACTGGAGGGCTTGTGCAATAAGCCTATTATGCTCAGTCAGTGTACCTCAACAGAATTACTGCTTGAGGTGAGTGGTCACGTTCACACGTTTGCCCAGAAACTCCAAAAGAAGTGGAGAATGAAGACTCCATCACTATTTGCCAGAACAAATACCTGAGTGTCACTGGACAAAATGTTTCAAATCCATGTAAGAATGACACTACCACTACAATCTGTGCACAAATATGAGGACTTGAAAGTCAATCAAGTCAGTACTTCACTCTTCAATGCCAATCCTGTCGTTCAGTCATGTCTTTCAGAACAGCAACCATAGCTGTTGTAAGGAACAGATTTGAGAAAACATCAACAGCCTATCAACGAAAGATGTTCTTCAGCTTACTCTGCATATGATCTTCTACACTCAGGAGCAAGTCTGGTTTGTAAGCATGGAAATTTGCTGATACATTGGCATACACCATAAAATGATTCCAAGAGATGCCTTACTAGTCATACATTCCGGTGTACTGAAAGCTCAAAAGTTGAAAATTCTGGAGTGCTAAAAAATGGTCATTGTACATGTAAATCGAAGGTAATGACACCATGGAAGTTCCTGTCTTCTGGCTTCTCTGTATAGGACAAGTGCATGCAGCAACAGAACAATCACCTACATGAAGCTCAAGGCAATGAAACCCACTCTGCTCAACAGTGATTGCTCTACATCCTGTGCCTTCGTTGATGCTTGACTCTTTAAATTCATCTTCTCTTCGTAGCCTATCCAACCTGGACACAAACAAGTGTGGGAAAGGTTACAAACAATAAAGCTCCTAAGAACCCACCCTGCCTGTGCTCATTGCAGACACACTGCAGAGGAACGGACCAACAAAAACAAAAGAAGCAGCTACTTTGAGGATGTGCAATAACCTTGAGGTGTGCGTGGAGTCACAAAGGGATGATCCGCTAAATAGATTCAATCCACACCATGGTGTGTCCACTCTAAACAAATCCCAGTTCATCAAACATTTCTTTGCTTCCACAAAAAAATCCAAAGTTGCAAAATTTGTGCAATGCGACCTAGGCACACAATGGATAACTGACCACTGAGAAAATAAGAGAGAAGATACAATGACATTAATGACATGGAAATGTGAACACGCCAATATAGGTGGGTTGGTAATTATCAACAATACTACAGCACTACAATACCATAACAATAACAATAACAAGAACAATAACAATATTATAACACAACAATACTATAACAGCAATACTATAACACAACAATATTATCATACATACAGAGAACTTCTCCATAACCTGATTTACATCAACCTGAATAGAATTCAGGACAAGGTGACGATAAGGTAATAGAGATTTCAGATCCCACATTCTATCAGCAAATAGGAAAATGTGGCCCCCCCCCCAAATTCTGAAATTTGAAGGAGTGCAAACAATAGGGACAGCCACAAAAATATACAGAAGATATAAGAACTACTACTGTCCAAGTATCAAAAATACAGGAAGAATGAAGAATTTGCCTAATGCAGGTGCAACAGAGCTTGGAAAGTCCAGAAACCCAAAAAATGGAACTTGGGAAAATTTATGTAGGTGCACCTGTGCTGAACAAATCTGAAAAAGTGTTGTGGAGGAATAAATGAACGCTACATACATGTTGACAAGTGCAATCACCATTTTCCTGGACTCAACACATAATTATCCAGTGAAGCACTTGCAATGGACACAATCTGCAAGAAGAAAATGCAATTATTCTTCAACCTTCACAGTACAACTAAGATTAAGAACACCCATGCATGATGAAAACTGAGGAGTGGTTTGAATGACAGCGGCAGTCATATGCATTTTCAGGAATTTTCAACAAAAACATGTATGGAAATGACAAATACCCACCTACCATATCATCCCCACTGGCTTCATCAGTTCCAACAGTAGTAGCTGCATCAAGGAGCCATGCATCCCTTCCATTCTATTGTGCAACCTGGGATGGGATCATGGAAAATTGGACATAGAGGTGGTGAATGTGAATTGGGAGGATGTGGTGGAAGAACTTGTAAGCAAGCGCACTTTGTGATTCTTTAAATTTTATGGCAGAATTTTTTGAGAAGGTCAGCACTTAAATACGTAGGTAGATAGGCACCTTCTCTGCTTGCATCTCCCAGAAAAAACAACTGATTGAAGAAGAAGTGCTGAATTTTGATCAAGTATCATTGTGTTGGGGCAATCCCTAAATCTTAAACCCTCTGTTTCAATGTCAAATGGGTCGTCTTGCTAGAAATCACATCTTTGATCCTCGATTCAGCTACATCCTTGAGCTGGAAACAGAAGATTCTTTTCCCCCATCCGGTTTCCCAGTCGACTAAAAAGCTTAATGAGGGAATTGTTGCTTTTCAGGTTCCTTCAACAAATGTCAAGAAATTCCAAATCTGAAGGAAGCTGCCAAAACATCTACTACACCAGGGATTATCTAAACAAAAATGCGAGAAACAAAAATGCACTGTGGTCATACAAGTTTCAGATTTCGATCCCTGCTGCAAACTACAATACCGATCAGATGATGAAGGGTTTAGGCTTTAGGGTTTGGGGTTTATTTTGACAAGCTCACTAGTAGTTTCTCTTGGCGGTTGATCTCCGTAACTAGCGAGATGGTGATCTCCGTAGCGATGTCCACACGGAGCTGAAGAAAAACTGTGCGCACTAGGATCACGGGGTCGCTGGCCGAATCAGCGACGCCGTGACAAGAAGTGAAATTCTCTGCTCGTGCAAAGCGTCGCTGGCCCAGAAGCAGCGTCGAGAGAAGAACCGATGCGACGAATCTCATAGAAATATGGCGATTGTTATTTTATTTTAAATCAAATTATGGCTTATTGAAAACCCCCAAAAATCACTTGATTTCAGCACTTTTAACTTTTGACATAGCTTTTTGGCTACATATATAGCCAGAAAAAAAAGGCTGATGGGAGGGACCCCATCTTCAAGCCTTCTGAGTCAAAGGCAGCAGGCTTGAAGCTTTCAATGCACTTCATGGCATCTAGTCCTTCTAGTGAAGAATGAAAATTTATGGGACCCTTCAAAGTTTACATGTAAAACTCAAGGGCAACATTTTTTCAAATGTGAAGGGCACAGTTATTTTTTATATTATTATTATTATTATTATTATTAAAAAATTAATAATAAATTTAAATATTTTAATAAATTATTTTTCATTTTATTGAATTTTGAAATTATTATAATAATTAAGAATCCGCAAGTTTTCAACTTTCACAGGTTTGAACTGCAGACCTTAAAGTTCAAAAACTTAAGACTGAGACTCCCATAAACATTTTCAAAAAAATTTGTTTATTGTTTTTTTATAACCATTACTTGTCAAAAAAATTGAAAAATTAAAAATGAAATTATCAAAGTGTCAAAGGTAAAATTTAAAAATTAAATTAATCAATTGCCAATTTGTTGTTGAATTCGATAAGGGAAGATAATAGTTTGATAAGAATATTGGGA
>Ga0209208_10003566_pt1 | contig 22249 bp, 20 predicted proteins | sample S1TSphfallax_3_FD_187694 | JGI IMG/M metagenome (GOLD analysis project Ga0209208, IMG submission 187694) | Host-associated microbial communities from peat moss isolated from Minnesota, USA - S1T2_Fd - Sphagnum fallax MG (SPAdes) (version 2) | ecosystem: Host-associated > Plants > Peat moss >...
TTGAAAATAATAATGTAGAAATCAAATATTAATTTTTAAATCAAATAAGTTTTTTGAATTTAAATAAAAATTTCCAGAATTGAACTGTCAATTTTCAGAGTCAAAAAAAAATATTCAAATTTGAAACGTCCATTTTTAGACTCAATTAATAATTTTCAGACTAGAAGTATTAAGTCTGAGAATCCAAAATAATAATTTGGAATTAAAATTTCAGGTTCAAATCAAATGATTATTTTAAAATTTAAATGAAAAAAATTCAGAATTGAAATATAAATTTTAATATTTATATTAAAATATTCAAAATTAAAATGTCCATATTTACAATCAATTATAATTTTCTGAATTGAAATACTAATTTTTGGATTCGAAAATACTAGTGTAGAATTCAAATATCAAATTTTAGATCAAATAAGCCTTTTTAAATTTAAATTGAAAATATCTTGTTCAAATCCAAAATCTAAAATTCAAATAATGTTTTAAACAATTGAAATAACAATTTTCAGATTTGAATAAAAAATTCAAAGGTAAAATATTAATTTTGAGATTCATTATATGAATAATATACATACGTATGCATATTATATATAATTTTAGTACATACATTAAAATACACCCCTATGTCATTGTAGAATACCTTTAGGATGTAACTAATTTGGTGACTATTGCGACTGATGGGACATATGAACCTATTAATGGATGAAAATAAATGTAAAATCAATCCAACCAATAGGATGAAATTTCTAATAGTTGCGTCATAGTTGTGAGAATGACCAAAATAGTTGAAATTTAATCTTGTAGTTGCAATATTCTCAAATCTAGTCGCAAATGACTACAAGTCGCATGTAATTGCAAATGGACTGGTTACATTTTGGCTGATTTCTACTAGTGTTTGCAAGCTTGTAGTTTTTAGGTCCTTCACAATTTCACATGTTTCAAGAACTTCATAGTTCATTGTTGTTTGAGTGATTTTAAAAAATATTTTTTCTTCTTGTTTACATGATTTTGGGAAGTATTAACAATTTTTGTTCAATTTCTTGAGTTTTTTAAAAAAGAGATGGAGAAAATGGGTAAAAAAGCTTCTATAGGAGGAGGAGTTGTTGCAACTATACTTCATTTTTTGCTAAAGCTTTTTGTTTTTGTAATGGGTTCTAAGCATAGTAACAATGGTATGCAACACAACAAAAATACAAACAAGTACAATAGCATCAAGAAACCATAATGTTCAATAATCACATAATGGTTGAATTTGTGGAAACATTTGTGAATGAAGAAGATGTAAAAAAAGTTTTCAAGGTTTTACATAATTCTTTACAAAGCTTTTTAAAAATGTTTTACAATAGAAATTATGTTAAAGTGAGTATCAATCTAGCGTTTAAAAAATGTTGCTATTACATTTTGAGATAGAAAAGGAGACTTTGTATGCCATTAAAGAAAACCAAGAAGAAGAGGTAAAACTCACACCCTAATTGTTTAGTTTATTAGTTCATACTTTGAAGGGGAAAATTTTGTTTTGGTTAGTTAGTTGCATGAAGTTTTTTCTTGCCTGATATAACTTCATTGTCAAAAAATTGTGTTCAATTGTTTGGAAGGACATATCATCATCATCATCATCATCATCAATGCAATGGTATCCTACCATCCACATTATTGATAGCTTAGAGATGGTGGAATTACTTCTTCGCTTTAACTTTCTTCTTGCTTATGTTCGTCCTTAAGTCTAGAATTTCATCCTACTGTGATTGACTTAAATATATTAGAAAATTGGGAATGAAAGAACAAAAAGAGGGTCAAATTGAAACAAAATTGGAACATTTTTTAAAGTAAATATAACTTTGAAATGCCAAGAACGAGCCAAACATGGTTTTTTGGGGTACTTTAAATTGATCTAGAGAGTAGAGATTTACTCTTTATTTATTTATTGGTGCACACAATGAATATCTTTCCAATGGTTTGCTACTTAAGCACATCCAAGCAAATTTATGGACCTTGGGGATTGTCAAGCAAACAAATGTAGCCACTTTCCTATGCGTGAAGGGGGATTGCTTAAGGGACAAAACCTACCACAAATTAACCTTCTTAGGCTAGTTGGGCCAAATTTGAAAACTTATTCAAAAGTTGACCCAAGAGATCCAATAGTGAGACCTTTTTGAATTTGTTGCTCCACTTCAAAGATCCTCACATTCACATTTTTAGTCTAAAACTTACAAGTTTTCATTCTTATTTGAATAACCACATTTTGCTTAGAATTTTGTTTATGGATATCTAATTTAGTTATTGTAAGTGCCATACTAGAAGTCATGCATTAATCCATGGCAAAAATTTAATTTTTTTTGGTAAAGCTTCAAATCCAACCTTGGGTAGCACTTGCCTGATCTAAATGAATTCCATTTAATTTTTAAAAATCATCTTTTGCTTGATTTTCGATGACATTTTCCAATCAAAGAACTACAAATTGAATTTGTAAATTTTGAATATAATGATCAAATTTGTGATTTGGTTTGTAGGTGAATATATGGGATCAAAATCTTAACTAAGGTTCAATTAAAGGTTAAGTGGTTGCAAAATGGGTTTAGGCTCTAGTTAATGACAAGGTAGGCATTTTAATCTAAATTTTTTGTTGAAATAATTTTGCATTGCATACATCTTCACAATTGACAACTCACACCTATCACGTTTAAATTGAATGTTCAATTGAAATTGGAGAAGTAAATAAAAATTGACACTTAAATGATTTAAAATTTAGCAAGAAACATGGATTGATACATGTCAATTTTTGGTTTTCATCAATGTAATACCTAGTCTACACATGTTTCAATGTGTGATCTATATAGAATATATACATGAGAGGTAAGGTCTATGTTCAATTTTTGACCATATTTAGACTTGGCATGTTGATTATGGATAACCTAGTATTGAACCATAGTTCATAATGAATATTTTTTTGAAAAATTAACCAACAATAGAATAAACCATAAAATTGTTTTAATTCAACTACCTAGTATAACATTGTTAAAGGATAGTTTATCTAGGGTAAGATTAAAGATACTAGTTTCAAAATAAATAACTTAAGACTATTTTATAATGGAATTTGGGCTTGACTTTGGAAATGTCCCCCACTCTTAATAAAAACACTAAGAAAAAGTTCAAGCAAACGTAAAACATTGGCATAAAAATTATTGATTAAGGTGGGTACTATAATCAATAATTTCCCTTTCACTATCTTAGAAGGAAATTTCAACTTTCATATGGACTTTTTTGTTTTTCATTTTTTTGTGTGGGTTTTTTTGTTTTTTCATTGTGATGCTACATTTTTTTATCCAACTTGTGAATTGGTGTGCACTTTATGTTGAGTAAAAATTTCAAATGAAGGCATCACCAAATTCAAAAGATGCCTTTTCAACTACCACCTTGATTGGGCGCCTTATTTTGGTAATTCTTTCATCAAAGGGATTTACCCTTGGGTAAATGCACAATATGGTGGGTCATTTTTTAAAATAATCATATTCCACAAAAGTCCCGATTTTACTGTTAAAATTTTAATTTTCTGTGGTACCATTGGTTAAATGGTAATAAAATCCATGTATTAAATGAAATAAAGTCCATATTAACAAGAGCCTAAATAGAGACTCCAAATATATGCACCTTTGATTTTTTTTTGTTGAAAATAAATGAAAAATAACAATGTTATGGACTTATGAAAATATGAATTAATTTAGAGGATTCAAGAGTTCATAGGTAGAATTTGGCAATGATTCTTAAGGAAAATTTTCACATAAAAATGTATTATTTCATTCTAACTCATATGTTAAGTCACTATAGATAATTTTGAATAAACGTTAAGATGAACCATTCAATTTTCTATCATTCTATTCAACCGACTAGTCCATAATTTTGAATTTCAAAAATCCATTACTATTAGCAGATGGATTTTTTTATCAATACAAAATTACACAAATATCTTCATAACAAAGTTGTTAATTTACATTCAACTTTGAATTAATATTAAAAAAAAATACTACTCACCATATGCCTTTGAACAAGGGTTACCCATCAAAAAACACCATTGTGACACCAAAAGTGAGCCACCATACCTTGCATTCACCCCCTTACACATATGTAATTCATTATATGTACATCAACATATGTAGATCACTACATGTAAGAGAGGCATGGTTCTTGCTCGTGTTGGCCAAATATTGAATAAAAATTTAGATTCAAGCCGATTTTCAGCTAGGTTATTTCCAAAAGAACCAACAAATATCAACTGGATTGATACTTGCCCAACATGGTATCTATTTTGAAAGAATTTGTTCAATAAATTTTTTTTATATTATAATATTCATTCAAAACTTGAACATCAGGTAGGTTACAATATAAACCCTTGGGTCTAGTTCTTATTTATGCAATAGGTTAATTAGTGTTCATTAGGGTTAATTTTAGGGTTGAAGGCAATTTTTGTCACATTGCATAATAGGAAGAAAGATTATATATATATATATATAAGATCCTTAATAGGCCCACAATGTTTCTTTTTGTTTTCACTTGTTTTCTTGTGTTTTTTGTTGTCTTGTTTTTGTTATTGTTGAACATTGCCACCTTGTTTTTCTTTTGCGTTCCTTATCATTGTTTTGCAATTATTTGCTTAGTCTTCTTGCTATTTTTTGTCATTGCCTTGTAATTGTTAATTGTTGTTTTATGTTACTTGTGGTTGCTTTGTAGTTGTTCATCGTTGCTTTGCATTGCTTGTCATTATTTTGTAGTTGTTGATTGTAGCACTATGTTATTGTTTTTGGTTTATAATTATTGGTCGTTGTTTTGCACTACTTGTCATCACCTTGTCACCTTGTAGTTACACCTTGTGTTAATGTCATCACCTTGTTGTTGTTGGTTGCCGCTTGATGTTGTTCATTGTCACCTTATGTTATTGTCATCATTGTTTTGTAGTTATTCATTGTCACCTTGCATCATTCGTTGTTGCGTTACGTTGTTTGTCATTGCCATATTGATGTGTCCTTAGGCTTGTTAAGATGGTACCAAGGTAATTGCCTTGTCAATCCCCAAAGTTGCAACAAAATACAATCTAATGTGTGTTCTTTAATTCCATGTACTTTGGGGTTTAGGCGGGCATGTAGGAGCTTAGAGTTGGGGACTAAGACAAGATAAAAAGGTCATGAACACTACATATACATGTCATTTGCACAAGCAAGACAAACTAGATGGTTAATGTAAGTGGAATTACTTTTGAATCACGAATTTAATTTGCATTTGTTACATTTTCATGTAGTAGCTTTGGGAGGAGGCCATTACCTTGCTCCCTATGGTATTCTTTGTGCTTTTCCATGAAGGTTAGATCTAGATGTCCCAAAGTCGAGATTCTTGCTATCTCGCATTTTGAGGCCACCTATTTCCCTTGCTTCAAGTGTTTTTGGACATGCAACCACTCTATCTTGTAGTTATCTTTAAAAGCTTCCCAACACCATGTCATACACCCCCATTATAAGTTATTTAACTTTTTTTTTCTAATTTTTTGTGGTTAAGAGTCAAATTGTTGATTTGACTTTTAACCCTTTCACTTTGTCTTGCTTTAGCCTTGATTGTGAGCCCAAGGATAGGGTCATGACATTGCTATTATGGATGTCACCTTACTATTGCTTGTCATTGCTTTATTGCTAATTTAGGTATTAACATTGTTTTTGCTTATCACCTTGTTGCTACTTATCATTGCATTATAGTTTGTTTCACTTACATATTTTTGTGATGATGGTACTTCCCCCTTCAATGTGTAGGTTGTTTGTAATTGGAATTTTATGGATGCTACAATGATGGTAACCTTTGCATTTAGGTCAATTTATTTTACTTTTGGTTTATTTGTTGGGTTTGTTTTTGCTTTTATTGTATGGTTCTTTTGTTGTTTGCAAAGGTTTGTTTACATGTTTTTATTTTGTTTAGATTTTGGGTTTAGGGTAAAAGTTCGTTGAATTTATATTGTATTTGTTTGTGAAGATCATTTATTACAAATTGCAATTTTGATTTGAAGTGAAAAACTAATTTTGACTTACATTCCTTAAGCCCATTTTTGTAAACAAACACGACATTCGATTTTCATTTTGCACTTGCATATATTCATCGACATACTTTTCTTGCATTATGCATTGTTTTGAAAAGAATGAAGATTGAACTAGTAAATGCATGTAATTGCTTCCATTGTTTACATTGTATGGTTTGTTGGAACTAAATAATCATAATTATCAAAATTATCAAAATTAGATTGTTTAGTTTTTTCAAATTCGGTATGTAAATAAATCTTGAAAATATGGAACTAATCCATGTGGAGGAGGATTGTGAAATTATCATGAATGAAAATGAGTTTGCATTGGAGGAGGGAATTGAAGAGAAAAGGTTTGTTCGATATTTGAGACATTTTCAAGTTCACAATTAGAAGATGACGCACTCTCAACTCCTTGAAGGACTCAAATGTGAGTCCCAAATAGAAAACAATAGAAGAGTAAGGAATCGGGGCACGTTCTTTGGTTTGCAACACTTTGGAGGGGTAGAGGGGCATGCTGGAACTCCGAGATGGGACTAGGAAGAATTGACAAGTTTCACTCACTCACACGGACCTGCACAAAACCAACACAAGGTGGTTAGTGCATAGTTGGAGCACCTTTGGTGCTAGGACGAGCCACGGGCAACACGGACACATAAGACTCACCACGGCCCGGACTTGGGGGAAGCCACCACCTTCCCCCTTGTAGTATACTCTGCACCTCTCCACGGGGCCCACATCCAAGTGGCTTTTTGTCCCGGGACTCCCAAGTGGGAATCTCGAAATCGCCAAAGTTGGGACTCCCACGACTTTGGGACGCCATAACTTTGCGTGCAGACCTCGGATTGAGATGAGGTCTAAAACAAAGTTATAGCCCTTGTTGAGAGTTTTTCAACGGTATGTCGCACGCCATCTACATGCATGTAAATTGGGTCAATTCCTGATTTTTAGTGGTTGGGAGTCAAAGTGCCAATTTGACTCCCGACCTTTCTTTTGGCCATAACTTGTGTTTTAGATGTCCAAATGGGCGATGTGAGCCCATTTTAGATATCTACGTTCCAAGAGCTTTCCATTGATATAAAAAACTCTTCAAGCCATTGAGTTTTGACCCCTACAATTTCCCTCTGAAAATTTGGGAGTTCACCGGGACTCCAACTCCCAAAGTGGAACTCCCTTGGGGTGTGAGAGTTCATTCCCTCACACCTTCTCACACTCCTGAAAGTATGTTATGCGACTCCCGGCTTCCCTCTTGGCTCGCAACCTTGTAAACCCTTGCCTTAATCGCGAGCCCAACGCTAGGGTTACGACAGAAAATGATGAGACATTACATTTAATCATGAAGCAATTGCACGAGCAAAAAATTAGTTGGAAACTTTATGGTAGAAATTTTGTGTTGGGCATTTTACTATGTTAATGATGGGTTTAAAGTGAATGTTAATGTCCCACAATTGATGCATTTTATAGTTTATTATGATAGTCTAGTGTCTTCTACAATTTTTAACTAAAGGACAATGTTGAGGAAAACATAATGTTTTATTTCAAGAGTGATAGTATAATTACATTGAGGAAACATGTGGATGTAGATCATGGATTAATTGCAAAAAAAATTGATGTAAACAAGTGAACAACAACATGAAAAATCTAATATTGGAATATAACTTGCAAAGAAAATGCTTGTAGTGAATGGGAATGCTATCTTTAACTTTTTTGGGGTCATAGATCTTTAGAAAAAGGATAATGTGCACAAAAAAAAGTTTTTGGAAAACTTGGTGTCCTTTTGTTAAAAACCATTTACACATTTAATTTATTGAGAATATTTTGAAGTGTTTGGTAATGCAATTATGTTTCATTTTTTTTCTAGGAAAACATTTAGTCAAAACATGTTATTAGACTTAATTGAGAAGACAAAACAAACATACGTCTTATTAGTGTTAACAAATTGTGTTGTTGTTATTACAAGTTTTGATCTTTGGATATCGAAAGGAGAACATGACGTTTTTGCATTGGTTGTGAATGTTTTAAAGAGAACATTGAGTCACACGAAAAGAAGTACAATTGGCTTCTTTGAAACATTTGAAACTTTAGATCAAACATTGGCAAAAATTCACAAGATCTTTCAGAATATTATAAATCAATTAAAAAGATTTCTACTTATGTGAAAGAAGAAAAAGTTAAACTTGAATAACATAACAATTGCTTTGAAATCAACAATCAATTGTGAAACTTTAGGTGAAATGAAAAGTTTTTAAGGCATATGTTTTAAACATGCCTTCTCAAAGTCTTGTCAATATCCAATTGCTAAACCAAGAATCTAACATACAATTAACATATGTTTCCATCAAACATACCAAGCAAATTTGCAAAAAAATAAATATAACATGGTCTAATTTTTTTTAAAAAAAAGAGAAGAATGAGTGAAAACTTGCATTATTACAGGTTTTAAGCATTGAAAATTAAACACACTAATCAAAATGGATCAGCATTCACAAGCTCCTTCAAAGGTCCATCCATTAATGCTTGCAACCATCCATTAAAGAACTGAATATCATCTTTCAAAAATCCTCATATGAAAATAGACCTATTATTATTAACTAGGGGCCAAAATCACTTAAGCTACTATACTCTATAATGAATCTAAACATGAGATATCCTTGCCTTGGTAGGCAAGGCCAAAAAAGTATTAACAGACCAACACCAGTTTTTACATCCGTTTCAACTGATTTCATCATACCTCCAGTTTCCACTTTTAGCGCAGTTATTTCACTTGTACTGTGAAACTTGTTACCAGCACCAACCTGATCATGACTTAGCCGCCCAGTTCCAAAGTACAATAAGAGTGCAAGGGACTATAAGATCTAAAGATCCCTCCCTCCCACTCTTAATGAGTAGGCTTAAGTACCATAGTACCTAGCCTGGTTGGACATTGGTCCCAGATGCCTATTTTTTTATTTTTATTTTGGAGCCCTTGACATGTGGCAGTTAAAATAATAATTAAAATAATAATAATAATGAAGCTAGTGTGTGCTTGAGAGTTTCTTTTAGATTTCAGCATTGCAGGCAGGTATTTTTCAGGATTTTTTGGAAATTGGGAAATAATTAATTAGTGCCTGCCTAGGCTAGGTACTATGGCAATATCACTCCACTTTTCTAAGAGGGATATTTGTGGATATGAGGTGACTTCCAAGTAGTACATTTGGGAAGTTTCTCAGAGTGGATTTGGTTTGGGGACATCTGGGACATAGGTGGACCCTTTTGGTTTCAAGTGTTTCCTAAACTTCCTTATGTTCTTGGGCACCTTGGAATTTTGAAGCAAGGAAGGGTCCAAAGGGGGATTGGAACTTGGAACTTTGGGAGGGGGTTGGGAGTTGGATTTTGGCCTTCAAACTCAAGGTTCTTACCCAAGCTAACCCCCACCCCCCCCAGATTCAGTGGGAAATTTCTCCATGCTTTATGAATTAGTATAGTTCATGCTTTAGGTTCAGAGTAAGGCACCCCATTGAGGGCTGACCCGGAGTGTAAGGAGCAAATTATAACCATAATGCCTTCCATGCAAGCCTTACCCTTGATAAAAAACCCTTTTAAACTAATAAAACATAGGAAACTCTAGTTGTCAAGGAGCCTCATAAGTGTAAGGTCCCACAAATTGAGGCCTTATGGTGTAGGGTAAAGGCCTAGGGTGATAGCATTCTCAAAAATAAGGGGCCTAGTATGAGGCGATAGTTGAGTCCAGCTCCACATTTTGGAAATGTCTCTCTCACCCCTGGGCTCTCTATCATTCATAAAGCATGAGGCAAAAGGTATATAATGGCCTTAAAACATATATAAATCATGAGACAAAAGAAAAGGAGGGTTCTTACACCTATTCCTTAAAAGTTAGAGAAATCTTATACCTATAGTTTCCCTAATTTCCCTCTCTCTCACTCTTAATGAGTAGGCATAATATCCCTCCTCTTAGAAAAGAGGAATACCAATGGTTATAAGGTACCCTACAAATACTAAAGAAAATTTCTTGGATTGGTTTGGGAGGCTAATGCTTCCTTACAGGCAGTGCTCAAGATTGAGCAAAATTCTGCCCTACACTTACCCTAAGGCACAATGGAAACAGGTTTTTAGGTATTGCTATCTTTGTCACTCGTACCCATCTCTTCCTTCGGAGCTTAACTAACTCATTCTCTTCTTACTCATCTGTATGAAACGGAAATTAATTAACATGTGTGTTTTCATGTCCATGTTATGCATGTTAAAATATTAATTAAAGAACCTATCTCTTTCAAGCTTGTGTTCTTAACCCCTTTTTGAGCTGTGCATCTACATGAAATATTGTAGTATGCCATGGAAGTTCCAATTGTTTTTCTTAGGAATTTTTTTTTGTAGCCAAAGTGGTGATCATCCATACAAAGAAATAGAAAAAGTGAAGCTCATCCCTAGGAAGATTTAGCCAAATCTGGTTATAAATCGAAATTAAATTAAACATCTTTATTCATCCTTCTATATCTTTGGCTAAAACAGTTAAAACCAAATATATGAATCTGGAGATTTTTGCCTTTAAAAAAACAAAATTCTCACTTTTGTCGACTGAAAACATCCAAAATCACTTTTTTTCGAATTTTTAATTTTTAATTTTCGGTTTTTTGGCGAAATTTCGCCAGTGGAAAAAAAAACGCTTCATGGGATCCAAAACGAGGTGCCATGTTGGAGTGAAGCAATAGGAAGGAAATAGCCAGTTGGCCAAATGGATCCGTTCGTTCGTTCGTTCGTTCCTTCATCATTCATTCATCCATTCAGCGCACTTGCCAGTTGCTGTTGCATTTGCTGTGTGGTTGCCGCTGTCGCTGCTTCTTCTTCTTCTGGTTTCGTAATGGAACGAACAGTTGCAATAAATCTGTTGCAGCAGCAGCAGTGTTGTGCGTGCGTGAAGTAAGATACTTGCGTCCGTGCTGCTGCTTTCTATAACTACTACCACTATTGCAGCAGCCACTCATCGTGCTCAGGAAGAACAACAGTAAACCCCCCAAAAAAAAACCAGGCCTGCAATGTCGCCAGCGCCAGTAATTGTGCGATTCGTGAAGTGTCTTGTGAGCGAGTGAAGAAGAAAAGGAAGAAGAAGAAGAAGAAGAGGAAGAACCTGACAAGAAAAAGCTGAACGACAAGAAGAACAGGAACAACACCAACAAGGTTTTGTGTTCTTTTTTGGTCCCTTGTTTTGTTTGTGGTATGGAGAAGAGGAAGCAATAGGAATAATAGCGTGGCTCCGTTTTTGCTATGCTATGAAGTTTCCTGGGATCGGAAGCAAAGGCTGTTATCTATGCGTCAGAAGTTAGGTGTCTTTTGAAGTAGAAGTTGTAGGAGCAGGAGGAGGTGGAGAGGGAAACCTGTGTGTGTCCTGTGGTTTCTGTGTCTTGTGAATCGAGTGGCTTTGATTGGCTGGTAAAGAAGAGCGAGAGCAAGAAGAAGTAGAAGAAGGAGAACAACAACAACAAGAACAAGAAGAGGAAAATGCAGTAGTCAGGATGTGGAGATAGCGTGAGAAGATAGAAGATTGTGAGTTGAAGAATGCCTTGTTATCTTTCTCTATGTCTGTGTCCGTGTCTATCTTTTGAACCGCAATTTGACAATCGGATGCTTGCAGAGGTGGTGGAGAAAGAGAACTTCCGAGAGAGAGAGAGTTTGAGGGGAGGAAAGAAGAGCTAGAGGATCACGACAAGCGTGAGAACATGTTGAAAGTCGGGAGGAAAATTCTTGACTGGAATCGTTTCTCTCTCTCTCTTTGAAGCAGCGATTTTGTGAGGAGGGATTGACTGCGGACACGTGCTTCCTTGCTTGTTCAGATCGATCAAGCAGGTTTGATCTGACGCATGAAGAAGAGCCGGAGGATCATGAGCTTTCGATTCAGCATTCGGTGAATAATCCAGCATAGATAGCTTTTTGCTTCAAGGAAAGGAAGAGCAAGAAGAAGAAGAAGACAGTGAGATGGGGGACAATGAAGGTCCATTGAAGGTGAACAAGAAGATGGAGTCAGCAGCAGACGAGGTTAGCTCGTCGTTGAGGCTGCGACGAATTGCAACAACAAAACCAGATGCCGCCGCTGCAGTTTCTTCCACTAACTTCTTCAGTGCAACAGAAGAAGCAGCAGAAGAACTACCAGAAGAGGAGCCTGTAACACCATGCGGTCGACTATTCTGTGAACCTAATATGAGCTGCTACATCATGTGCATCCTTGGATTCAAGAATCTCATCAATTTGCCTGAGTTTAAGCAGGCACTGAAAGAAACACTGGTGAAACACAAGCGCTTCCACAGTGTCATGGTTAGCAGCATTCTTCAATCCCTTTTGTTGTTGTTGTTTTTTGTTTTTCAGGAGTGGATCCCATTGCTTTGACTCCATTGATTGAGTATGGCATTCTTCCGTTGTCTCTTGATTGCTTGCCAACATGGGTAGTATCTGAGTCTTTCACATTGTATAAGGAGAACTGCAACAGAAATGATGCTTGTGTGTCTTCCAATTTTCTCTTCTTCTTTGTTGAATTTCATTGTCTTGAGTACTCACCAACATCATTGTGACTCAGTCATGATTTCACATTGCATCCAGAAGAACTACTGCAACCGAAACTCAGGATCCAGAAACTTTCTGCATAAATGTTTTGCATGAGATTGCAGTTCCGGAGTAGTATCTCCCAGATTGCCTTCTTAATACTCTAACCCATAGCAGGTGAAGAACTCAGAGGGGGAATCATGGCAGCTAGTCACTGCTATTCATATCGAAGGTGATGGTCTCGTGCTTTGTGTGTGATCCCACTCATGAGGATCTGATGACCAAACTTGTGCATTTCATGTTAGTTTTGGATTTGCTGGTACTGACACATGGGTTACCTTCAAAGTGTCATTCTGGAGTTTTCTCTGCAATCTCATAGATATGTCTCTAGTAGTGGTTGCAGGGAGCTATCCTTTTTGCCTGTTTTCTGCAAATCGTTACTCATTAGATTTTAGGGTTTACAAGCTTATAGGTGTTCTTCAGGATATGTCCACCTGTTGGTGAAACAAGTGGGATGGTTGTGATGGTGCAGACGAAAAATGCAAAAGGTATAGATGTCTGGGTGGCCACAGAGGTAGACATTGATGCTCACGTTTTTGAGCCATCTGGTTTCTTGGAGGAAGAATTGGCAGCTCCGCATTTTGTTGAAGCCTATGTTGCGGATCTTGCAAGTGCACCACCCATGAGCTTCTCCCGCCCCCTATGGGCGTGCCATATATTGAATGGGACATCAGGAGATGCAGCTGCACACATGGTTGTTCGTGTGCATCATTCTTTAGGTGACGGGACTTCTCTCATGTCTCTCTTACTGGCATGCACACGGCGTGTTGATCAACCTAACATGCTGCCCTCAGTTCCAGCCAAGCGGAAGAACCCGAAGGCTGATCCACCTTTTTCGCTACTGAGCTCATTATGGAAGACTCTCATTCTTGTGCGAAATACCGTGATTGGCCTTTCCTATTATTTTGCAACAATTTTGTGGGTAAAAGATAGTGACACAAGGATCAAGGGTCATCAAGGTGTGGAAAGGGCCCCAAAGAGTCTTATGTATACCGTGATAGACATTGATGATATGCGATTAGTGAAGGATGCTGTTAATGGGGTAAGTTCCGATTTATTGTTTCATGCCTGACGTCCTGGTCAGTGTATCCTTTTATTTCAGAAAGAAAGACTGCAACAAGAGTGTATATGTCATGGATGGTGATTTTGGTATTGATGAGCTCTGCATCATTTTATTGCAGACAATAAATGATGTCCTCATGGGCATCATTGGAGCAGGCCTCCATCAGTACCTGGAGGGTCACCACAAAGATGTTGCTAATGCTGATGGTATTTTTCTCACTGTTGTTCTATCGAGTAAATTTGTGAGTTATAGTGCAACATGCAAGCCTATACTTGTTCTCTTGAGACTGAGCACAACAGAACTGATACATACTTGTTGTCATGAGACCATGCGAAACAGAATTGATCACTGTCCCTCAGGTCTGTTGAGTAAGTTAGTATGGTAGATAGCTAACTGGAGAAATTTGTATGAGCAACTTTTGCAGATGAACCAGAATCCAGAGGGAAGAACACAAAGACTGATGGTGTAACCCAAATCCAACCAACAATGCAAAATGGGGTTTCCAGTCACAGGAAAACCACATTGAATCTAAGCCACCTACGAATACGTGCAACAGCATTACAGAACACCAGGATGACACCAGGCCTTCAGGTAGGGCATCAGGCAGGAGGTAGTAGCTCCTGGAGAAATGCTTTTTGAATTGTGCATGTAGTTTATTGAAGCAAAAGGTTGCATTCTTCTCACTTCTGTTTTGGGGCTTGTAACAGGAGCTTGCAACAATGATGGAGGGTGGATCTCAGAAACAGTGGGGAAACCGCCTGGGATACTTGATCTTTCCAATTTCTGTCCAGCATTTTAGTGATCCACTTGATCATGTACGAGCAGCCAAGAGAACCAGTGACCGGATGAAGGCATCTCTTGAAGGCGCATTCACTTACTGGAGTGGGGCACTCCTGATGGCAATGACTGGGCCACCTGTACAGCCTCCATCTATCAATATTTTCTGTTTCTTCTATGGGGTTCAATGGGTTTCTATGTTGTAATTGTTTCAGCATGTAAAAGTAATCTTGTCTCTGTGGTTGACTTAGTTATTTCTGTTATATGTAGTTCTAGCAACTTTCTGTTCATATGAGATGTGTGGTTTGGTGGTCAGTTTGGTAATACTATTCTACAGACAAATGTTCTCACTAATGGTTTGGAAGATAATGGTGTTGATGCCTTTGAAGTACCTGTTTGCAGCAAGTAGCGAGGCTTACAGAGCATACAACATTACAGACCACAATGGCTGTCTCAAATGTGCCAGGACCCATGGAGCCTGTCATGTTTGGTGGGAACCCCATTGTCCTTATCTACCCTACTGCAGCTGGACAGCCATCTGTGAGTATAGCTTCACACTATCCATCCACTTTGAAACCTTTTGGTTTGTGGAGGGGGTTTCTGAAACTGAACAATGTTACCATGCCTGCAAGGGCATGGCATTTTCTGTATGATAGATAGTACTGATGATATGTGTTCATGTGGCTGCAGTCACTATCCATTCTCTTTCAGAGCTATGTTGGAAAGGCATGCTTGGTTGCCATGACAGCCAGAGACCTCATTCCAGACCCAGGTACCCTGTGTCAATGTATGGCTAATGCCCTCCAGGAGATGAAAAGAGCTGTTATTTCCAGAAGGCAAGATTTGAATTGATCTATAAAATTCTTATGGAGTTGTACCCATGTACCATATGTGCAGTTACATTTTCATAATCACTGTAGATGTCTCATATTTTTGACAGTTTGCTTGACCCTTACTTGGGCAGTTCTTACCAGTTGCATATTCCTCAGTAAGAAACATCTCTTCTTTTTTCTTTTCATTTTTAGATGACAAGAGTCTCTCTCATTCCTATAGGTAGGGCTGTGATTGGGTATTTGGATGGGACCCATGAGTGCATTGTGTGTTTTCTTTCTTGTGGTTCTACCTGGACCACCAGCCCATATGCCTGCACCATGTCTTGACATGAACTACCGAAGTAACTTTCTATTGCTGGTTCTAAGAGCCTTTAGTATAAAGAACCACCGAATCGGTGGCAGCTTTCTTTACTTAATGGTTGGTGGGATGTTATGCCTGAATTTTGTTGCAACATTTCTTGTCAACTACCGTGAAAAGCCGTTTTGTTCAATGCATGCACAGACCTTTGTTAACTGATTTGTGAGAGCTGAGATTTTGGATAGTTCCTCATATACTCACCATAACTGAATGCCCAGTTATCACAGTTAGCTTGGAGGTGGTGGTACTTGTGAGAATTCCACAGTGGAACTGCAGGCACCTCTGACTGTGGATGACAGTTGCAATTTTCAGATGAGAAGATTCAGGTACTTGGTGCTTACCTGATTTATCTGTCCTGTGAATACAAGATTTTACCCTTCATGATTTCAATTGCAATTCAAGAACCCTGCATACAGCTCTGGTGGTTGCAATTCAAGAATTCAAGGTCAGTTGTTTTGTTTATTGGAACATGGAGAACCTTTTGGACTTGTTTGTTTTCATATTGAAAGTCCATTCACATGGATTCAAAATCTGAGTCTCCTTCTGTAAGTTATACCCACTTGGATGTTGATTTGATAGATGGGCCTCTTGAGTAGTGAGCAATTTTGGAAAATGGAGAACATGGAAAGCATGTATATTGCAGCTCTAATTTGGACATTGCTGTAATGGGTGTCAGGAAACTCTTCTTCAAATGAACCTAATTTCATCCCTATGTAGCAGAATAAAAGGACCAAATAATTTGCTTGCAAACACCAATCCTCATTTGGTCCCTATGTAGCTGCTTGGAAATATCAACCCTTGTTTTGTCCAACTCTAGCTCCTTGTGAAGGTTCTCAGAGGCCCTTAGAAAAACTTTGATTCTTGGACAATTTCTGAAAACTTCAGTTCAACAATCTGAATTCTCGCAATCTCCTATAGTTGACCAACGCAACTCACAAGCACAAGACGGTAACAGAACACGCATTTCAACACCTTAGACAAAAAGAACCAAAGAAACACACACATGTTACTACAATGAACAAACAAAACCAAGGGAGCATTCCCCCCACCAGCCGCTTGCATTAATCAATGGACAAAACACCGAGAATCCTCATTGTACATATCTGAATGTGATGCACAAAACGTCAACAACCCACATATCTCAAAGCAAAAAAGAAACCAAAAAAAATGCCAAGAGAAAATGCATTTGTTCAATATATTGGACAGGAAAAGGCCAAGAACGCATTCATCTTTTGTCTGCGAGCAGAGAAGATGATTCAACCCACAGAAAAAGAGTAGAAAAAGCAAACCCTTCAAGGGACCAGATTCTGCATTATTCACTTCGTCAACTTTTTAGGACAGACAAAAGAAATAAGTAAGAACGACAACAAAGCAACGTAGTAGTTAGTAGGTAGCAACTAGCAACTAGCAACTAGCAAAACCCGCACAGGAGGAATCTTTGTTGCATCAAACAATGCTTGGAAATGTGCAACAAAAATCAAAAAGCTCCGTGGGGGCTCAGCAGGCACATTTCTCATCTGGAGTCAGAGAAGCGAAGGGCAGGTCTGCCTTTCAATTGTGCCAGGCATTTCATCATAGCCCTTTCCACTACCGAATTCGATCCCTTGACCTATTAACTACTTTCACAGTCAGTCTACCAGGAACCACACTTACAGTGGACAGAAAATATGTGAGAAGAAGAGAATATAAACAGTTCAGTGTTTAAATTGGTTGTTTAGGGTTAGGGTTACTTGCTATTGTCGGGGTAATTTACATTTGCAGAATAGTTTACTTAGCGTTGAGTGCCAATTCTGCGCTTGGAAAGAAAAGGCTGATTCTGCTGAGCAGCACAACAGCAAAATCGTGGGGGTATGATTTTGAATGGGTATTTGCTGGAGAAGTTGCTTTTATGCCAAGGAATGCACCTCTACAGCACATTCTGCTACATTATATTCCTTTGTAGACAATGGTGTAGTCTATCACTAGGAGGCAGAATGCAACCCTCTAGCACGTCAGAGGTGGGCAGGGGAGGGGGCGGGGGTTAGCAACCAGTAGAGTATGTCTTCTCAATGGTGAAATGTCCTGAAGATCCTTGCAAACTTTTTTTACAGGCAAACTTCCCCAAGAATAGACTCTCTCTCATCTCGCTCAAAAGTTCTATTTGGTTTGAAGGAGAAAGAAACACAGGAAATGAGACACAAATTTCAAAACTCATGAGGAGCAACAGAACCAGCAGAGTTTGTGAAACTGGGTGATGACTAGAACAGAAGAAAAGATATTTGAGAGATACATGATCTGCGGTACAACCAAAGAATGGCAAAACTTTTGCTCATTCTATGAAGATTTGCATTGAAAGAAAAGCAAACTCACTCATTGTATTAATGCTTGTATCAAGAGAATGGCAAAACTTTCACCCATTCTATGTTTAATACTTGCATCCAGGTTCATGGTCAAGGATATTGAAAAGAAGTGTTTATTGTCTCAAAGCTTGCACATGAATTCTGTTTGAATGTTGCACTACTGTGATAAGGAAGAAAGAACATTGTACCAGATGAAGGGCATAGACACAGAGTGTCTCTTGGAGCAAAATTTTTTCTCTATGGATGCAAGTACTGGGTTCTGCACTTGTCTAGTACTTGTAGTCCTTCACGTGAAGACTTTCAGTTCCAACACCTGATGCCCCTGCACTGCCACCATACTTGCCCAAAGTAGCCTCTGAGTTGGCTTTGGCACGGACATATAAAGCCTTCTGTGCAGCCTCTACATTCTCTTTCTTTCCTGCCCATGTCTTAAGTACAGTTGCTTGCAATGCACGGCCAAAGGAGAACGAAAGTGTCCATGGCTTCACAGTGTTCAGGGCATTCATTGCATTCAGATTTTGAGTTGCTTCTTCCTCACTTTGGCCTCCAGAAAGAAAGACAATGCCAGGAACTGCTGGGGGAACAGTCCTCTGAAGAGCTCGCACAGTGAACTTGGCAATTTCTTCAGCAGATACCTTGGGTGCATCAGACCCTGGAGTGACCATGTTGGGTTTCAATAGGGTTCCCTCCAAAAGAACTTTCTGATCATTCAGTGCCTTGTAGCATGCAGCTAATACCCTTTCAGTGACATCAGCACACTTCTCAATGGAGTGACTACCATCCACAAGAATCTCAGGCTCAACAATTGGCACTAGCCTGCAAAAGATGACAAAAAAGAAAGACTTCTCAGAACCATAGAGCACCTAGGGTTTTCTGAGACAAAAGGGAAAGCCTTGTCAGTACCATAAAGCACCTAGGGTTTCTGAGACAACTGTGACACTTCAGAGAAAAGCCTGAGGATCAATAACATGAATCCACAGAAGGCAGGAGAAAGCAATCAGAAGTGAGGGCACAGTCAAAATCTTACCCATTCTCTTGGCAGATAATGGCATAGCGAGCCAGACCCTGTGCATTCTGCTGAATAGCAAGCTCTGAGGGCTCGATGACACCAATCTTCAACACAGCTCTCCACTTGGCAAACCGTGCACCAGCCTGATAGAACTGCTGGCACTGCTGAGCAAGACCATCATGACCCTGGGTGGTGGTCTCCCCATTGGTTCCAGCCAGATCGACTGTGCCTTTGTCAACCTTGATGCCAGGGACCACTCCTCCTTCTTTGAGGACTTCAACAAAGGGTTTCCCTTCCAATGTCTTCTGGTACAGAGTTTCCTCAAACAGAATCACTCCGCTCAGGTATTGGGACACATTGGGAGCTGTAAACAGCAGCTCTCTGAGAGCCTGTCTGTTGGATTCAACATTCTCGACCTTGATGCTGGCCAGGCGTTTCCCAATAGTTCCTGTGCTTTCATCGGCTGCTAGAATGCCCTTCCCAGGAGTTGAGATGTACTTTGCTGTAGCAACAAGCTCTTCGGCATACTTGCCTCCATATGCTGACATCTTGCCCACACAGCTGATCTGTTGCTTGGGAGTTTGGATCTGAACAACCTCTGCAAACAAACAGTGAGAAAAATGACAAGACATCATCAAAAGCAAGCATTGACATAGATAGAGATACAAAAGCTGCATCCCATTCTGGCAGAAGAACAATCAGAAGGAACAATTCATTCAAGCTTGATCCATGCATCTTCACTCCCTCAAAACAGTGATGAACACAAAAGCAAGAGATGAACAAACAAGTTAGTTCTTGCTTCATTCCTGATACAAGAAATATCACAGCAAGGCAGGCTGACAAGCTTTCCTCCAGCTGCTTTTCCTCGAGGATCCAAACACTGCTGCTGCTCACGTACATGTAAAACTGGACAGTGCTACTGATCAACGTCAGAACGAAACCCCGAAAAGCTCTATTCCCCCAAGATCAATTCAGACCAATGTACACCTAAATGCGAAGCTCTGCTGCAGACCATGAAGCAGGAGACTATATATCTCTGCGGCGGCAAACGTAATGCAACGGCAAACACAACACAAAACATGAGCAACGAGCATTGGGGGAACAAAACACAGAGCTCTATCTTTCACATCTAACCGCGTATTTTCTGACCGAAAGATCAGCTTCGGAACACAACCAGAAACCCTGAAAAGATGTATTCCGTTCCGCCAGGGTTCAAGAAGTCAGACCAATGCACAAATGTGAAGCTCTGCTGCAGACCATAGAGACTAAGGACTCCCCAGCTCTCTCTCTGTAAACTGAAAATCATAGAAAATATCTCTAGTCATGAGGATCAAGAAATCTCCATTCTCACGATGAATAAGGAAGCCAGAACGACAAGGTTAAAAATTCTTCTTCGTCCTTAAGCCAAAGAAAGACTTCCAGCAAAGGACTTACAAAACGGTGAACACAAAGGACAAATAAAATACAATCAGGCACATGAGAAAACTAAGCTTAGAAGTCATGAAACAGAGCCCAATCGATATCATTTTTTTCGGTTTTTTCATTGCCTTCTAAAGCAGACAAGGGAGCAGTAGTGAATAACCTTCGCGGAGCCACAAAATCCTCGCGAGAAGCTCCTCGAATGATCAATCTGGCAGCAGAAGATCTTGCAAAACACACACGAACCAACTCTTCGCGAATGGGATCGGCCTCCAGAGGTCGTTCGCTCGGGGAGAAAGAAGATTATCGTGATCGAGATCTCAATACAGGTCTTAAAACAAACACTGACATACCCGTCCTCATCTTGTACTTTTCTTTATCAGCACGTGGATTTGAGGACCTGCATTTGCAGACCTGGATCGATAGGTACCTATCAACTGGTCTAGGAAACCATGGGATTGAGCATCCCGTAAGGTAAACAGACAGGTAGGTAGGTAGGTAGGTAGGTAGGGCTTTTTTTGAGGTTCAATTTTGTGATGTAACCACACTGGCAATCATTCAGGTCTCAAATCGAGGCTTCAAATACAGGTCTTGAAAAAACACTGACATCCCCACCTCTTGTACTTTTCTTTATTGGCACCTGGATTTGAGGACCTATTGTTTGCAGACCTCAATGAACATCAACAATTGGTCTGCAAAACCAGGGAGTTGATCATTCATCAAGTAACAGGTAGGTAGGTAGGTAGGTAGGTATGTAGTAGGTACAAGGGGTTTGTTTTGTTTTGTTTTTCAATTTTTGATGTAGCCACATTGGCAATCATCCACAAAAGAAATTAGCCAAATTTGGCTATAGGTCACAGGGCAAAGTACAAAATTTTAAGAATTTTGGTAGCTAGGTAGTCGGTACCAGTGTTCTTTTTTTTCTTTTTTCTATTTTGTGATGTAGCCACATTGGTAATTATTCACAAGAGAAATTAGCCAAATTTGGCTACAGGTCAGAGAGGAAAGTATCCTGATATACCGGAGTACCTTGGCCCTTTCAACACATGTCCATTGACTAATTAATTAATTTTGAAAAATTCATTTCAACAAATGGAATATTCTGTAAATATTCACTATTATCCTTCACAATATTTTTTAATTTGGAAGAAATAATTTTTGAAAATTTCAACATTTTCAAAAAAAAAAACATTAATGTCGAATTGACCAAGATACTAGGGTAGTTTGACAACATGCTATAACCTATTGTCTAAATATATGGAGATTTCAAAAAACATTTCCTTGAAATTTGGTGACTTTGTTTTGTTTTTGGCAAAAATCCTTTGTAAAAGTCACATTTGATTTCTTTTTGGTAGCCACATTGCAAAAATTCGACCGAACAAAAAACAAAACACTATGAAGTACCTTGATTTAATTGGTTTAATTTTAAAATATTTAATAGGTAGCATATTTAGTTTTAGTTTTAATTACTTGGGCTCTGTAAACATAAGGGTTTACATTTGAAAACTTTGTTATTTTCAGATATATATAAGATTCAAAATATACAAAATATCGCCCAATTATCATCCAAGGGGAGATTAATCACCCACCCCTATTTTTAATTCATTGAAATTTTGAAAACAATTAGGATGGATAAACATTAAATCAGCTAAGCAAGTGGGGATTAAATCCTTAAATACCTAATTCGAGGGAGAAATTTTTATTGGAAACTAGCTTAATCTCAAAGAAAAAAGAAATGTTAATCTCTTGAAATAATCTCAACATATTCAAATGAAATAACACATATTTACATTTGCATGGAATTACATGTAAAC
>Ga0209208_10003567_pt1 | contig 22246 bp, 15 predicted proteins | sample S1TSphfallax_3_FD_187694 | JGI IMG/M metagenome (GOLD analysis project Ga0209208, IMG submission 187694) | Host-associated microbial communities from peat moss isolated from Minnesota, USA - S1T2_Fd - Sphagnum fallax MG (SPAdes) (version 2) | ecosystem: Host-associated > Plants > Peat moss >...
ATAATTGTCTTGTTATTTAAATTAGTTTTTTTGAAAATTGAAACAAGAAATTATGAAAAAATTAATAATTTTCCAACACCAATTCTCACCAATTTTGTAGTTTTTAAAAAATAACATCTATTTATAGTTTTTTTTAAATGTGATAAATTAAAAAAATTGATAATATTTGAATCAAAGAACTTTATTTTCAAATTTAAAAAATAAAATCAATGGCTAAGGTTTCTTACATTATGGTGAAAGACCACGCTCATGAAATGTTGAAAGTCATTTAAACACTTCAAAAGGTTGTGCCATGGAAATTATAAAATCATTTATGTGTGGGCCTAGGTTGTCATGTGTAATGTAAAGTTAAAATAGACTTTATTGAGATACAAACATACTCTAATGGAGCCAAAAAATGTGATTAAGTATTTTATGTAAATTTCAATTTTTAACTTAATATTCTATCTAATTTTTTTCCTATTTGTTTAATGTTTGTCTTTTCTTTTTTTTCATCACATTCTTTCCATTTTTTTCATTTCAACATGTAAAATCACCATAGATCATAAAAGAGAAAAAAAAACCAATCATGACTTTTTGGGCATGTGGACTAACTTTGAACTTCAATCCCACCTTTTATTTTATTTTATTTTTGTAAAAGTGAGGAAAACATATGTTAACAATTTGATTAATGGGCTAGAACATTTTGAGCCCACCTTTAAAAAATATATATTAAATTTTTTGGAGAATAATTATTACAAAAATTCAACCAATCATGGCATTTTTGGCCCATGGGTTAACACAAGAAGAAATCTTGGGTTTTTTCACTACCTGAATCCATTATGTTTTTACTAAAATGGGACAAAATTCATTAGTATGTAACTTATATGGTTTTGGTTTTTTATAAAAATTGATTGGGACATTTTTAAAGAATTATTTTTAGTGTTTTGGATAATGACATATTGCATTAAGTACACTACAACAAAACCATGTCCTTTTCACTAGTGAAATTTAACTAACATGACTATAAAGTCAATTTTTTTAAAACACATAATTAACCATTTCCATTTTGACAAACCACAAAAGTAGTATTGTCCATTATAACTAATTTGAAATTCATTTGAATCAAAACAAACATTGTAACTTCATACATGGACTTTATGTAGTGTTTACATGTAATCAACCTACTAGCAATGTGATCAAAATTAGTCAATTAATTTACACATGTAATCAAAGTCATATATATATGATTAAAATCAGTCATTTATCTAACATGTGTACAAATGTGACTAAAGTCAATCACTTTGATTACACATGTATTATTAATATAGGTTGACCTCATTCAAAAAAAAAATCCCCGTATAGATCCCCTCATTTTCAAGTTTCATATCTTTCTCATTACGTGTCCATTCTCAATGATTTAAAAAGCTCCATATGCATTATCATAAGCTTCAAAAAATTTCTTTGAAATGTTAAAAAAAAAGAAAAAAAAGAAAAAGAAATAGTTTAAGGTCAAAAACACAAGTTGGACTATCATGTGGTCAATTTCTACAAATCACCCCCTTCATCTTCAATGAACATAACTTGATCATTCCTTTATCAAATTAAAAAAAAAATCACCTTTGAATTTCTCAAGAGGAGAATTACAAAAAGTTTTTAAACATGAGAAAAAATGGAACAATGTATGAAGAACTAAAACTCAGAAAATGGAACTTAATTTCTAAGTTGTAAATTTGTGCTTAAATCACCCCACTTCACTTTCAATGAACACATCTTTCTCATTTATTTATCAAATTGAGAAACTTTTATAATAGTGGATGTGCCAAGAGGAAAATTACAAAATGCTTTTGAATTTTGAAGGTAATTGAGCAATGTATAAAGAGTTTAAACTCAAAAACACAAACTGAATTGTTATGTTCAGTTTGTGCAAATCACCCTTTTCACTTTCAAAAGGCATAACTTGCTTAATTTTTCATTGCTTTCAACAATCTTTTGTACCATTAAATGCAACAAATGGAGAATTACAAAATCTTTTTGAAACTTAGAAGCAATAAAACAATGTACGAAAAGGTGTAAATCTTATTTTTAAGTGTTTAGTGGTAGGTCTAATAAATTGAAAACTTCTTGTGATCAAATTGTTCCTTGAAAAAATGTGTCCCATATTGTTCGGTCATCAATCTCATTTTGAAAAGTATATAAGTAAAAGCTTCATCCCTCAAAATCACATCTTAAAATGTTCAAGCTTTTTAGGTTACACTTATTGCAAGGTTTAATTTCCAAAAAAGAAATTAAATTAAAAGAATATTGATTTGAATATAATCCAAAAAGGAATTGATTGAAAATATTTATAAAATATTTTTTGTATTATAATTATTTATAAAATAATCATATTTAATTACATATTTAGTCACAATGAACATGCCATGTCATTATGTTCATTCACATGTGTAGACAAAATGGACATGCCACCTCATCAATTTAATCATATGGTTTGTTAGAATGGACATGCCACATCATCAATTTAGTCACACAATTTGTTAAAATAAACATGACACATCATTAATTTAGTCACATAATTTGTTAGAGTGGACATGCCACATCATTACATTTAGTCACATAGTTAATCATATCAAACATGCCATTATGGCACTATGTTAATGTTCAATCATTTTACATTTATTTATTTTACTATCACTTACTTGTCTTAAATGAATGGTCTTTTTGAACTTGTCCCAAAATTGTCCAAGGTTTATTTTGACAGAAAATTTAGTGTAAAAGGTGACGCACCCCTAAGTTCCATGATGGATTCAACAATAAATCCAAAGGTGATGAAAATGGAAGGAGAAGGAATTGGGGCGTGCTCCCTAGCTTGCAGCACTTTGGGGGTAGAAGGGTGTGTTAAAGCTCCGAGATGGTCAAGAATGTTCCACCAAGCAAGTCAATTTTTCACATGGACCTACATAAACCAAACAACAAGTTGGTTAGTGCGTAGTTGGAACACTTTTTGTCATAACCTTCGCCTTAGGCTCGCGAGGAGAGATAAAAAGGAAGCCTGGGAGGCACATCTTATATTCTCGGGAGTGTGGGAGAGTGTGAGAAAATGAACCCTCACACTCCCAAGTGAGCCCCCACTTTGGAAATTGGAGTCCCAATGGACTCCCAAATCTTTAGGGAGCGATTGTAGGGGTCAAAACCCATTGGATTGAAAAGTTTTTTTATATCATTGGAAAAATACTAAAACTTAGATGTTTAAAATAGGCTCGTATGACCCATTTGGACACATAAAACACAAGTTATGGCCAAGAGAAAGGCCGCGAGTCAAATTGGCAATTTGACTTTTGACCCTTCTTTTGGCCATAATTTGTGTTTTAAGTACCCAAATGGGTCATGCGAACCCATTTTAGACATCCACACTCTTTGAAAATTTGGGCCATTGGGACTCCAAGTCCCAAAATGGGAGCTCACTTGGGAATGTGGGGGTTCATTCCTTCACACTCTTCCACATTCCTGGGAACATAAAATGTGATTCCCAAGCTTCATTCTTAGCCTGCACCTTCGCAAACCCTTGTTTTGGTCACGAGCCCAAGGTTAGGGTTATGACATATTCTGCATGTCATTGTATTTAGGATAATTTATGATATTGTGTTTAGTGTCACCGCAAATACAACAAGAATACCTCATAGGTTTTTATACTTTAATTTATTGAATAGTAACTTGAAAAGTTGTAGGAACATGGTTTTCCTTTCTTTTGACTATATAAATTTCAACATTATAATTTTTCCTATGACAATTTGTACATTACATTCTTGTTTTCTTTGTAATTGTATGAGGTTTTTGAGTTAATATTATCTTACTACTCTGTGGTATTGACAAATTACTTAAAGCCTTTATCTCATAAATTCCTTATTCACAAACCAAAGTTGTTTCTTTATGTTGTTGTAAGGGTTTTTTCTTCATGCTTATTGTTGCTACACGTAGATATGGTTGTAATCCATATCTAAAAATAGTAATTAAGAAACTATTTGTTGTCCTATGTTGAAGACTATTGGCTAACTTCAACAATCTCTGATATTAAACTTCCACTCTTTCATTTTTCTCTTGCTTCATGTTTTTCAACTTTAAGTAAACTTGTTCATCATTCTAAACTTTTTTGTACCTTTTACAAAAAATAACTACAATTCTAGAAAAGTAAATCTAGATACTCTCCCGTGTAATTGTTACACCAATCAAACAGAATATCTTTGAAGGTAAAACTAAATAAATCAACAATCTTTGCATCTTTTATTTCACCATTTGCTCTTATGGTTGCCTTAAAAATTCTGACATGAACATATGGGTCAAAATCCTTCATATATTTAGGATAGTTAAGTGGCCGACAATAAGACCTATTTGGTGGTAATGATGGTCTACTTGGATTCATCATTAGAAATCCAAAATATCTTGAAGGTCTTGGAGGTCTTGGAGGTCTTAGTGGTTCTAAGCCTCCTCTTCCTAGATCTAATGGTTGTCCAACAAAAATCATGTCCACCTTTCTAGGCATCTTTGTATGCACACTAACAAGTTGTGTTTCCTTTTGAGTTTGGGGTCTTGACCTCATATTAACAACAATATGGGCTAGTGATGTTACAATGGAATTTCACTAACTATAACCATAGATTGAGGCATTGCCACATAATACAATGGTACATATCTTATTAATTCCATTTTGAAATTAGAAGTTCTTGGATAAATAACTCCAATATTGTTTGTGATGTAACAAATTTGGTGCAAGAGCTATAAAAATAGGTGCTTCATCTGCCACAGTTTGAGCTCCCATTTCCTCTCCATTATCTCTCTAGATCTTTTTTTTCTGAGTTTATCTAGAATTTTGACCTTATCATGATATAGATTTTCTGGTTCAATATATCCATGGTTATATACTTTTACAAGTTTTGGATTTAGATTTCGGAAATGTTTGGCAAATTTTTATTTCACATTATTTTCAATAAATCTGATGTTTAATTTGATGACAATATGTGCATTGTGGAGGGTTGGGTCTTGGAATTCTATTCACACTATGAATTCTTCTATTTTAGTCCCTTTAGACTCCTCTAATAATGCTTCCACCTAATGATTAAGTTTGGGTTCACTATACCTTACTCTAACAACCATAAATACACCTTGTGCTACTATTGCTATTGCTTTTGCTTTTGGTAAGACTATAATTTCTTATTTAATTACAAATATTAATTCAACTCTTATGGACATTCTAATGCCTTGAGTTGCTCAACCACATAATGAATTAGAGGTTCAAAATTATGAGCTTTTTGTTCAAACTCTTCATTCTCATGGTCCTCTCGATAAGAAACAGGTGAAACATATTTGTATTTTACTATTACTTTCTCCCTTTCTGATTTGTTGAATTTTTATTCTTTTTCATACATTAGAGCATCAAAGTTTTATTATTGCATCAAACTTAATGATTACAACACAACTTTCTATCAAGGTTCAAATTTTCGATTCCTTCGTCTAAATTCAACATGCAAGTTTGCATTTTCAATTTGATGTTCTTCACTTTAAGAATTTTGTTGGAGACTGCCAATGTGCTTATGTGTTTCACCAATTTGCACTTGATGAGGAATAATCAATACTATTTGAGGCATTTTATGGCTTGCAGGTTTCTTTTCTTTCCATGGAAGTTTATGTTCAGATTGAAAAACTCTTGTAAGTGTTACAAACTACTAATTTATTTGATCTTCACTCAAATTATTGTTGATGGTAACACCATTTTCCACTTGTTCATGTAATAAAACTTGATCTGATTGTCTCCTAAAATTTCTATTTACAATTCTATTTTCCATTTTTCCACATTTTAATTCAAATTTGAACAAAGTTTTGCATTAGAACAAAATCTTCATAGTTAGCTACTCTACTTAGATCTACTTCCAGAACAAAAACTTATGATCAAGATTTGAAAAAAAACACAAAAAATGAAACTGAAGTTCATTATCAATCCTTAGAAACAAAAGTTTCATCAACAAGACATAAATAACATTTTGAAATTCACTTTGAATTCAAGTGTTCGAATGGTCACCAAATGGTAAATATAGAATTTTCCATCCTATATTTTGATCTAAATCTAAACAAAAACATGTCATAAACTAATACTAATAAAAATTACTCATACATATCTACTCATATCTAGTTTTAGAATTAAAATCTAGTAATGAAAGTATGATAAAAACATTAAAACAACAAATCTAGCTATGGAAATGAACTTTTCCAATAAACCAAGTGCTCTTGTTTCAAACTCCATGTTCTACAATAAATCTTTCCCCTCATTCTCTATAACCATCTAATTTTTTTTCCTATTATGTATTCAAATTCAAATGGTGATCAAAACTATGTAATCTAACTAGTAATTCTTAAAATAATAACTAAGTAAGTAGAAATATATTAATTAATTTTTACCACCAGTAACTACTCCCTTAACATTGCTTTTGGTTGACTAAGTAAGACATCACCTTCCTCCAATACACAAGAGAAAATTATATCATATTTATGCTCATTGTTCATGATTACACAATGAAACATCACCAAAACCTCTTCCAATATCCCTTACAATGACATACTAAAACTTTAAAATAAGTAAAATTGACATTATAAACTAGTTTAGAACTTAATTAACCATATTTCACAAGACTATCACATCTTTACAAAACCATTGGAATATTTGGGGTGAAATAACAAACAAAGATGCAACTACCATTTGATCATGTGAACTAATCCCAATACATATCCTAAGGTTGGAGAAATTGAAAAAATGTCAGATGAAAGTGATTTTGTTCAGGCAACTTTTCCCCCCTCCTTAATCAAGTTAATCAAAGCCTAGTCCAAGCATCTAGAACATAATTACATGAAGACATACCTTGATCCATCAATTCAAGTCATAAATTTGGAGCATCCAAAACTTAATCGAATCAACACAAACTTTAATCCTTCAAGTCAAACCTTAATTTAAACATTTAAAATTGAATTAGATGAAGGTAGACCTTAATCCATCCAATCAAACCTTAATTTAAACATTTAAAATTGAATTAGATGAAGGTAGACCTTAATCCATCCAATCAAACCTTAAATGGAGCATCCATTACTTAATGTGGCAAAGATAGAGCTCAATCCATCAATTCAAAACCTAATTGAAAAATCCAAAACATAATGTGGTGAAAATAAACCTCAATCTAGTAATTTAAAGTTAGATCTTAATGTGGTTAAGACACACCTTAACCCATCAAATGAGGCCCTAATTGAAACATCTAGAAATTAATTAGGTGAAGGTAGACCTTTATCCATCAAATGAGGCCCTAATTGGAGCATCTAGAATTAATATGGTCAAGACACATTTTAATCCTCAATTTAAAGCCTAATTGGAACATCCATAATTTAATTAGGTGAAGGCAAACCTTAATCCATCAAATGAGGCTATAATTGGAAAATCCATAATTTAATTAGGCGAAGGCATACCTTAATCCATCAAATGAGGTCCTAATTGGAGCATCTAGAACTTAATGTGGTCGAAACACACCTTAATCCATCAATTCAGAGCTTAATCTGATTAATATAGAATTTAATCAAGGTAAGCCAAAGTCAAGATTCACATTAATAATACATAATATCAAAGCCATAAATGGATGCTTTGAAATAAAACCACAAATTGAGTTGAGAACCAAAATGTACATTTTGCCATTGATGTCCAATGTTGCATGACAAATGTGGGTGCTATTTTCATTCTACCTAAGGCTTTATAGGCCTAATTTAGTGTCTTCCTTTGAATTTGTATTTGAATCACAACATAGATAAATGTCAATTGCAACCACACATTCAATTGCACAAAAGAATTCAAGCTCAAAATAAGCTCGAACAAGAATGATTGACACAAGCTAAGTTCCTCACCTCGACAAAGAAAAATACTGAATCCTTTTAAAAGTTCTTTACCATGGTGCTTTGAAAACTAGAAATCAGAAGGTTCTAAGATTATACTCTAAACCGCACTTGAGAATTTTCAAGATTTTGTTTTGAGGTTGGGGAGAAACTTTTGTTGAGTTCAAAAGTGCTTAGAACCTTGAATATGTCACAGCTAGAATACCAATGTGTTTTCCAGAAACCTTTGAACTCTTGTTCATAAGATGCTTGGTGAAAACTAGACTCTCCAAAAACCTTCATGGGGCGAGAACCAAAAGTTCTAGAAACCTTCACTCTTGTTCACAAGACGCACGGTGAAAACTAAACTCTTCATAAACCTTTTTTCTCCAAAACCTTTTCACCCCTAAACCCAAAATCTTTTGAACTTGAAAAAACTTGAAATATGTGGACAAAAAAAATAGAAGGAAATGGTTAGGTATGACAGGTCTTTGGCATCACCTTCCCGCTTAAGCTAAAAGAAAAAAAACTTGAAAATAAAAAGGCCAGTGTGAGCACAAACTAAAATAATTAGGACCCAAACTCAAATTTGCACCAAAATTGGTGCAAAATTGAATTTGGGTCCCAATTATTTTGGTTTGTAAATTTTTTGTCCCTTGTTGATTTCATCCCCAATTGGGCTGAACTAGGGGTCTTGGTCCCCCCTCCAATGGACTTTATAGATAACTTTAAAATATCGCAAGTGTTTGAATCAAGTTTAACTTTTTAAGAGTATTTACTTTTATGAAAATCCAATTGTCCAAAAATTCAATACCTATCCCATAAAGGTTTTGTTCGTTTTGTGGATGTTACCTACCAAGTGTGTAAGTTTTTGGCCACTTTTTAAAAAAACTCAATAATCAATATGTAAATTATTAATAACCATATTGATAAGGGGGTGTTTTCTCAATAACTTGCCAACACTGTTAGAAACCCACCTCATAAATAACATATAAAATGTAAGAATTTTCCTTGAAATCAAATCTACCCTCCTAGAAATAAATTATCCCAGATAAAAATGCCTCAGTTTTACACTGTCTCCTAGTGCTTTTCCATGTGAAGTGTAAAGCCCAATTCCTCATGTAGGGCATAAAGACTTACTCCATTTTTTTTTCTTATTTTCTCCTCATGATATTTAGTGGGTATCAGGACTGAAAAAAAAGAAAAAAACAGAAAAGAGAGGTGGGTGCATATTAAAAAAAACATGTTCCATGTACACACTAAACATTCCCCCATGTTAAAGATTATGTGAGCACAAAGTTTTATGACAAATTAAAATAAAGGTTTATGTAAATATAAAGTTGAATATTGTTTACTGTTTACTGTTTATAATTTAACGTCTGTTTGGGACCAGAGAGTCCATTAGATGAAAGGTAGATCATGGAGGACAGATTGTCCTCTAGTATTGACAACATGCCACAAACTTGGCTAGGGTGACCGTGTTCGTAGTCTGCATGAGCTTAACAAACGTGCTAGTGTGAGTGAGGGGCAAGGCCGAACAAAAACGTTCCTTGACTTTCTATGTGTTTGGATAGACAAGGAGCAAGTGCTCTTCATCTTCAACCTTCCCCAAATCACAACTTTGACAAAGCTTCTCTACGTATGGCACGCCTTTCCATGCACCTAACATTACCTCAAGTTGCGAGTTGCCACATCAAAAACGGGCCAAAACTTTTTGTAGCTAAACACAACTAATGTCACACAAGTAGCTTTCGCTCTCGTATAACATACCTTTGAAACGTAAGTATCTTGTCCACACGCTAGTCCCGATCTCTTGGTTGGTGAAAAGCTTTTCAATGAAAGCTAGCTGCATATTATGCTTCACCTTTTTTACATTCAACATTGTGTGGGGAAAACCTAAAGGGGGTGGGGCCCTAGCCTCTTGGTTGATTTGGAATCATGTCCTAAATCTAACATCAACCGATTGCATTAGTTGTAGTGTGGCCAACTTAGCCATTCGAACTCCCATCTTTACGTTGTGCATGTTACACCAAAACATTTGGCTTTTTGCTTGGCTTCTCACCTGTACTAGACGGGTCGAATGTATGTGCGTTGCCCTAGAAGCCGTTTCTAGTAGCAATTGAGTAGTCTTCGCTTAGAGCACATGAGTCACTACAGGTTGAAGCACTATTTCAAGTGATAGTTGAACCGAAGGCAGAGAACTTGCCACCTCCTAAGGCTGATGCTTGAGTAGCCATTTTTTCATAGATCCAACCCAACATTTTTTTCCTGTAGCAAGCATAGCAAGTTGGGCTTCCCATGCCTTTCCCGAGATGTGATATTTAGTGACCATGCTCATACGGTTATAATACAAAAGTGTTTGTCCCCATGCAAAGTGTTCAAAAAGGTATTTGCCAAATTCTACTAACATGATGGACGTGCTGGTTGTTTTTCGCACCCCGAGCAGGGACTTGAGGAACCCTTGATACACTACTTCAATAGCCTTTATTTTCTTGGAGTCCACCCAAACTTCACAGGCATAGTTTGCTGTGGAACGCACCAACGTGTTGAAAAGGTCACAATGTAACTTAACGTTCATAATACGTAGCTTCGCACAACGGCGGTTCAGTGTGAACAACGAACGCCTACTAGTAGTTATTAAATGTTCCATTGCACTATCCAGGTTCGAGGTGGTCTCGAGTAAGATCCCTAGGTATTTGAAGGTCTGCACACGTTTAATAATATCACCTTCAAACACAAACTCTTGGCATGGGTCAACAGAGTTGAACACCATGACTTTTGTTTTATTCACGTTCACAGTAAACCCACGTTCAACACAGAATTGTTGGAGCGCATCTAATTGTTGTTGCAATCCCACCTCTGATTCCGACATTAGAGTGAGGCCATTTGCAAAAAGTAGCAGCCATACATGCATGTCTACTAGGGCCGGTGCATCGCATTCTCTATCATCCAAGCGCCCCTCCAGGGCATCCAAATATAGCCCAAATAGTAAGGGGCTAAGAGGACAACCTTGTTTCACACCTTGCTGACACCTAAAGCTGGAGGTGACACCCTCACTTGGGTGGTTGATGCATATGGTATCTTTGGCATACATCGCTTGCAGGCATCACAAGAAGCCTCCTTCCACCCTGAGGCCGGCCAACATTTGCCACAACATTTCACGTGGCACAATATCGAACGCCTTTTTGAAGTCCACAAAGCAACAATTAATTAAAAAAATTCATTCTACTTATTAAAAATTGGAAAAGTCAACTTTTTAAAAAATATATTCTTACCCTGTTTTGAAAAACATTTTTTCATGGTTGTGGTTCCAAATCTAGCAAAACATTTTTTCCATGGTCTGGTTGTTGTGCCCGTTCCAACAAGTTGATGTCAGCTTGAGTCCAGGTTACAAGAACCTGACCCTGAATCATGGATGTTTACCCTTCAAACCCGATACCTTCACAACACTGGTCTTTACATGGCAGTGAGGTTCCTTTAAAAAAAAGAGGAAATGCCTTGTCAGGTCAGGTCTGCTGTTGTTGTGCTTCAAAATTTAAAAAAAAACACACAAAAAAAAGAAGAAATGGGGAGAAAAATTAGGTTAGGTTTCAATAGAATGATTGAATTGAAAAACAACCTACCCCAATGACTTGTTAATTTTTAAAAATAAATTAAAGAAAGTTAAAATCAAGCTCAAATTTCCAGGATGAGTTTGACGCCAATTCGTGTGTAATAAATAAATAAAACGTTAGGTAGACACAGAGTCACAGACAGACCACAGAGGAGGAGCACACGACCCTGACGAAGCGAGGCAGGTAAACGTACTTCCCAGCGTCGGCAGAAGAATTTGCCCGTTAGCAAAATCCCATTTGAATATACCTACCTACCTATTCACCTAGTTTGCATTTGCCCGTTAGCAACTCGGCATTTCAAATCGTACCTACTTGTGTGGTTGGTTGGTTGGTAGGTTTCCATCCCCTAATTGCAGCGATCAATCGATCGCTCCGAGATCGAGGTTCGCGGAGGCGCATGGACGGGGGACTTGCGGAATTCGTGAACATGGTAAGCGGAAACATGGAGAGTTTGTGTCTGGTAGTAGCATTTGATTTTTGCTTGTGTCGGGAGTTGATGGAATGGGGTTGTGGTCACCAAGTTTTGTTGTAGGAGGTAAGTATAGTGAATGAGGAGAGTGAGAGGAGGAAGACGAGGTGGAGGAGGAGGAGTTGGGGTGGGGACGTGTTGAGTGCGCGTGTGGTGTGCTTGGTGTTTCTTTCTTGGGTTCTTGGGTTGTCTTGAAATAGGCGGCTTGAGGGAAGTAGGGTATAACAATCTTTAGGGATGAGAAACAACAACGGAGAAGAAGATGATGACGATGATGGGGTGGTCGTCGTGGAGGCGACGGGAAATCTGGACGAGATTGTGGTGCTCAAGGCGTTGGATGCCGGAGTGGGGATTGCAATGAAGAAGAAGAAGAAAGTGGTAGCGATGGCGGAGCAGGCATTATTTCCGCTCGGAAGTTGCAGAGAGGTGAATCATCAGAAGAGTAGTGTGCAGCAGCAGCAACAGCAAATGGGTGGTGGCAAGAATTCGGCATTGATCAAGAAATTGGCGATGGCGGAGGAGACGAGGAGGCGGGTGGTGGCTGGGGCGACGGCGGCGGCGCCAGTGACGGAGTTTTCGTCGGACAGGAGGCGACGGGTTCTGTGGAAGGAAGAGGAGAATGTTCAAGATTCTAGTTTCCTAGGGACGGAGGATTTGGAAAAGGGAAGAGTGATGATGGAGGAGGAGGCGGCGGCGAGAAGAGAACAAGCAGGTAGGCACAGCAACAACAACATCATCATCCTCCCAGAGCATTGCAATGATCTGACGCGTACAGTAAATGCAGAAGAAGAAGATAGATCCTCAGTAGGTAATCAGAAGGTCGAAGGGAAAGGGAAGACGGATGACTGTAGTAGCCTACTGCGAGACCGGGTTTGGGTGCTGGAAGAAGAGAACGGCAAGTTGCATAAGGAGCGCGCGGCAATGACCTTGAAGGAGACGGTTCTGAGGTACAAGGTAAGCGAGTTCGAGTCGCAAATGGAAGGGCATAGAAAGCGGGTGGATAGAGCAGAGAAGATTATAATGGAGCTACGCCATGAGGTGGTGCGGAGTAATACACAGGCACGACAAGCAGAGTGGGAGCTTGAAGAGCTTCGGAAGGCGTACACGGCAAAAGAGAGAGAGAATCAAGACTTGCAGAACTTGGTCGGGAGATTGCAAAAGCTTTGCGTGGATCATGAGAAGAGCATCCATGGCCTCCGTCAGGGACTCAAAGACGGCATGGATGGGAACAAGGAAGGCAGGATGACTCGGTTGCAAAGGGAGTTGCACAGGGTGAGTGGTGCGGAAATGAGTTTGCGTACTGAGCTGGAAGCTTCACGAAGCGAGAATGCAACTCTAAGGCGTGACATGAATGGGTTGTTGGATAGACTTTCTTCTGAGGAGAGTCACAGCACTGCCTACGTGAAGAAGCTAGAACAGGATTTGCGAGCCGAGATTGACCGTGGACATGCCCAAGTTGCTGAAATGCAAGACGAGAACAATCTTCTTCTTGCCAAGCTGAAGCTAGTGATGAGAGAGAGACAGGACACTCGAGAAGCCTCCAGGGTTTCCAAAGCCAGGTTTGCAGGAATAGAGGAAGAAAAGAGAAGCTTACAAGAAGAGGTAGCCAAAGGAAGGGATGTGTTGCAAGCTAGGGAAAGAGATTTGCAAGAGTTAGAAGAACAACTGGAGTTGCTCACAAAGAAAAACCAAATGTTTCAGGCTGCATGCACACTGAGGGATAAGGCAGCAGCAGCTACAAATGGTTGTACTACAGTGAAGGAAAAGGAAAAGGAAACACAAGAAGCTCAACAAATTGAGTCTGAGATGTGGCAGAGCCTTCAGGCCGCTGCACAGCAATTGTCCAGCATGAATGAAAGGTTGGAAGCCTTGATGGATAAGCTCTCGGAGCGGGATGCACAGCTACAGGAAGCCAGGGCTGAAAGTGCAAGGAAGGATGAAATGATTCATGGGTTAGAGCAGAGCCTCAGTAATCTTGCTAGAACTGTGGACAGTCAAAGCGCACGGCTAATGCGCCACACTAAGCAGAATGAGGATCTTATCAGTGTGATGCAATTGCAGGTCAAACAGATTGAGGATCTGCAGGTGCAAATTGCAGCAGCAGTTGACCGGAAAAACAAGGCAGAGAAACACCTGGAACAATTGAATGAGCAGATGGAGGGCTGGCAGCAAGAGATACAATCACAGGACCTAAATTGCCACCTTCTTCGTGAAAAAGTGGAAACCTTAGAGGCAAAATTGCAGAAGTGCCACACCCAAATCACCTTGCTGCTTCAGAATCGTGATGAGTTGTGCTCAGAGAAGGAGTTCTTACAACAGTCACTTTCTGATACCACTCATAGGATTGCCAAGCTTGAGCAACAGCTCAGTGAGAAGGAAGAAGCAATCAAAGTGTTGGAAGCCAGTTTGGAGAAGAACTTGGAGCAGGTAGCAAAAGTGAATGAAGAGATATGTCGTGTCTCAAAGGAGAGAAATGAGATGCAGCAGGAAGCAGAGGCAATGAGCAGAGAAGCACTTCGGACAAGTGTGGAGGTGGAAATGTTGCAGAGGCGTGTGCAGCAGCTTGATGAAGATTTGCTGATCCGTGATGGGCAGATTGCAATTCTGCGATGCAGCATGGAAGAAAACTAGGGAGGTTTTCCCCATCTATGGTGATTCTAGCTTCTGAAGGTATTTGTACATAACTGATCTGACTTTGTGAGTTAGGTGGGCTTACGGTTGTAAAGGCAAGTGCAGCACCACACTGCTCAGATGTGGGCAGAATGCAATTTAAAGCTGAAGCTTTGAAGAAAAGTTAGCAAAGCCTTTTCCACTATTGACCATGCTAACTTCTGAGCAGACTTGTACAATATTCAGCACAAGTTCATCACAGAAGAGTAGTCACTTCACTGAAAATGCATAGCCATGATTTTTTGTCCATTGAATTTCCCTGCACCCAAGAGTTTCAATTTGCTGAAAATGCATTTAAGAGCTCATTTGTGTTCATTGAGTTTCAATATACTCAGAGTTAGACATTGCCATCCAGTTTGGGTGCCAAAGGTAGTCTGTGGGTTGTGAATGAACAGAATATCCATGAACACTGGTGGATCGAGCAGATTAGGAGCAAGACAGCTGAGATTGATGACCCACAGTGGCACTGTATTTTTATTAGTGATAGTCTGGCCTTCTTTGAGTGGGTTCAACTCTGTTTTGACATTTTTAGGATCCATGGATTGCAAGCACTTTGGGCAAACTTGCTCCCCTTCAATGACTTGGAATAATGCAGAGCTTCAAATGCAAGACGAACAACAGTTTGTTGGCAGGTTCGTAGATTGAAGGCTCTTTAAAACTCCTTTGTGTTGCAGCTTGCTGGAGAGCAATAATTGAAGCCTATTTTTAGCTTCTGACATTGGTTGGATTGATATGGTTTTGGCTAATGAAATGTTCACCCTGAGAAACTGTTGCACAAGAGCTTAGAACTTGCAACATGAACAAACATTGGCTCCTGTGTCTGATTACCATATGTTGGTATGCCTCTTTGTAAAGCTTAACCAATTTACTACCATATTAAGTCTTTAATCACTAGATCAATGCCTAGATGCTATAGCGCCAGTGATGGCATGGCAGACAAGCTGGGCATCTAAAAAGTAGGGTAGCTAAATGAGGTCAGATTTGTGATATGACTACTTGCATGAATCGGAATCTGAACAATATATCATCCCACAAGTTCACTCTTCAATATATATACACATTCTCCCTGATACTAATTCACATTGCAAAATCAGTAACACCAAAACAAAACACCACTTTTCATCACAAAAAACTAAGTTATTAACCTCACAGAAACAAAACAACTTTCATAAAAGAAAAGCTAAGTTATTAACCTGTTGGAAATATCAACTTGAGAGAAAGAAGCATGCCTGACACTGGCACTTAATCAAGGGGCCTGACATGGGTCCGTATATAAAGGGCCAAAATGTGGACTCTGCTGCACTTTACAATAGAAAACCCCAGTGCTTGGTGGAGTTAAGAGCATGGCAAAATTCTGCCATCACCTTTGCATAGGGGTATAGTAGCATGGGGAACAGATTACTATGCTAAAACACATCTTCAGAGTTCAGCCGACATGAGCAATAGGTTGTTTTATTAGGGTGGTAATCTAGAATGAACTCTCAGTGAAAGAGTCAATTGTCTATGGTCAAAATGTTTGGGTACTTTTGAGCATGAAATAATCTAAGACCATCACCAAAATGTGGCTGGACTTCTTTTTAGATGGGCTGTGTATGTGGGGAGGGGGTAAGATACTCAGACTTGAAGAAGAATCTTACAACATGGCAGTATAGTAAGCTTTATAATTTTGAAGCTTATAAATTGTTCTGGATTCAAATAGCATAAAGTCACATTTTATGCAGGATTTGTGCCTCATGCTCTCATAGGGCTCATGTCCATTGGATAACTGCCCAAAACTCTCAGAAAAATTGCAAACTCCTGCACATTATACACAATTCAATGAGAGTCAGAATGTGGTGTTTGTTTGTTTGAAGCAATTTCAAACTGGGAAACATCTTATTATTTATGGTGTGCTTCGAGGGCCTTAAAAAGTGAACCAGAACAGACCTTTTTCATGATATTTGGAACAGGTCAGTTCTTAAGAGGGTTTAGGGTTTAGGAATTAGGATTATGGAAATTGGATTTGAAAAACAAATTGGTGAGAAAGCAAACACAGATGTATATAATTTGTTGTACCTGCAGATGCCCAAGAGCACTTTGTGCTCGTGAGTCAGCCATGGATGCCTCAAAATCAATGTAAAAGAGGTAGTCAAAATACCTACAATTGAACCACCAAAGGTAATATGAATAAACACACTGAAAACCCTCTTAATTAGTATCTCAATCACACTAATTCATCTAACTGCAAGTTTTTGAGCTAAAACCACCTGATCCCTTATGCTGAAACCAAGCTTTTATACCATCATCCCTCAGACAAGTGCAGATGAGAATAAGACAGGAGTGGGATATATACTTGGCAGTGCCATTGTTGCTGTCATCAACAATGCGGAGAGGCCTCTTTCGTTGAGGTCGGCTTTCAATCTGTGAACGCATAAAAGGTAAAAGCTATTTAAGGCCTTGTAAGAAAGCATTTTCAGAATCATCAGAAACCATGAGAGTTTCTGAAAGCATGGAATGAGATCAGGTTGTGTATGAAAAAATTAAATTCTGGAAAACTTGGAGACTTTTAAACCTTTGTCAGGTTGATGTTTCGTAGTGAGAATACAGCAAGTGCCCTGAACAAGACTCCAGGGCCCTCCTCCAATGTAAATACAATACTAGTCTGCAGAGAAAGTAAATAAAGTAGTACAAAATTAGTAACATTTCAGGTCAATTGGGTTTTCCTCTGTTGGAAGCAAAATGCCATTTCAGAATTGAAAAAGTGCTGCAGACAAAAAGCACATCATCTAGTTCACAGTGAGAACAGAAAAAAGACCTTAAATGGTCTGTCATTTCTTGGAATAACTGGCTCCCTTGCCAGCATGAGGAAGCGGGTGACATTGTCATAATCATCCTGTATCACAACCCAATTGTCAAATTGAGCAAAACCTACTAGATCTTTTTACATTCAAGCCATTGAATGTTGGTTTCCTATGTCTGCACTATCAGAAAAAATTGCTAAGACACACCACATAAACGCTAACTTAAAAATCAGGAGCAAAATGACCAAAAGAAAAAAGAGAAAACCTGGATCCCATCCATTAAAATTTCAAGACCATAAATCTCAGCTGCACGAGCACTCGCAACTGCTCCTGTGTCCCGGAGATTATGAGCGGAAATGAACTGCATCCCCAATCACCTTATAAGATGAGCATCCCCCCTACCACTTGTCCAATCAATCCCACTCTACAAGTTTCCAGAATCATTGACGTACTACAAAGACATGAGGTATATGTTATATAAAGGACTGTGTATACTTACTTGTGCTGCTCCTGCTGTATCATCAACAGCCTCCCGAGCACAACCTTCTAGTTTGGACAAGGTATGTTCACATTGAGCAAGAGCCTGCATCATGGTCATCACAGCAAAAAGCCAAAACTGTCAATCAGGTGATTGTTGTACACAGACCACAGTATACAAATCTTTCGGAAATTCTGACCCAGAAAATTCCAGAAGTTAGATTCTGACCCAGAAAATTCCAGAAATTTGACTCTGCCCCAGAAAATTCCAGCAGTTAAAAGTTTGACCCAGAAGAATTCCAGATGTTAAATTTTGACCCAGAGAATTCTGACCGAGTTTTGGGTATACCTACTGTACAAGGGTCAAAGTGGGTTGTGATGAATGCGATGATGATACCTGTGGATGGCTCACCACTCGTCGCAGCTCTTCCTTTTTCACACCTGGAATTGCTAACAGGCAATGATGGACTGCTAGTTGGACTTCACCTACTATATGCAGGCGGTGGCGAAGGAGAAGGTCATAATTTCGGTGGATACTTCCACCCAAGGAATTCTCTATTGGTAGTACAGCTCTGTCAACTAACCACAGCTCCACTGCCTGAACAGAATTTTAGAGCTTATTTTTAAGGCATCATCATGTTACATAAATAACCTCAGAGTGCTGCAGGCTCAGAGACAAACATGAAAAAAGGATTTCCTTTTTTGTGGTGGATTTGGAAGAAATGGCATCAAATTTGGCAACAAACTTGGATGTGAACTCAAGCCAACTACACCACAAAACAAAAAAATGGGTTTCACAAATTTATAGTCTATACAAATTTACAATTCTAAAAGCCTACCTGGAAAGCAGCGTCAAACTGTTCACATGGTACAGCTTCACATTGTGGGTATGCCTTGGCAGCTGCTGCCTCACTATAAGCCCCAGGAACCCCCTGCCAAAAAATTACAACCAGAACCCAAAATCTCTCAAGTTACACAATCCCAAAAGGAAAAAACACAGTACTAATCTGAAACAATGAAGGAATCTTTCAATGTTTTGAGCAGGAGTGAAAAAATAAAATAATAAGAGAAAAACATTCCACAGGTTTAACATCAAGTCCATGCCAAAAGTTTGTAGCTTTTTCAGTTCGGGTTTAGCAGTTGGGCATTGGTACTGCACATTTTTGTATGCTCAAAGCAGGTCTAACTTCAGACCTGCTTGCTGACTGACATTCAATGGAAAAATCCAGTTATATAGAGCCTTGGAAAAAATCAAAATCAAGAACCAGATTACGAAATTTCACTTACTTGATATGCCACACGCAAGTCAGATCCGTGCCTTGGAGGTAGTGCTAAATCCATGATTGACAAAGGCCCTGTGGAAAAGACAATTTGGACAAAAAGATCCAACATTCCATGAATTTCATCACCATGCCAATCAAGGGTTCTTTCAGATTGGGTATAGCTCTATTGCTGTAGAAACATGGGCTTTTTTCTCTTGCACTTTTAAGTTCCTAGCTGTTCCATTTTCTCTGAAACTGAAGAGTAAAAAGAAAGAGCCTTTGCGAGTGAGCCACATTCCACAGTTTTCCCTCCCACCTATGTAACCCATTTCTCGAAGAAATTTACTCTGGATATTCCCAAGTGACTGGGATTGAAAAACCATGATCCAAAAGAATCCCCGGCAGAAGAAGAAAAAGAAGAAGAAGAGAAGAATCCATAGGCTGGTGGCTTACTTGGAAGTTGAAGGCTGACCAAATCCTTGGTGGAAACTTCTGGAGGCCGTGAACCATTCACAGATTGTAAGCTGCTCTCTGTGGTTTTCTCTTGGAGCACAGGCCCAGAAGAAGAAGAAGATTGCCACTGGGGTGGTGTTGGTCCTGTGATTTGCTCAAGTAAGGAGCTGGAAGCAGGCCACACGTTCTGACTACATGCCCTCCACTGGACATGATGATGATGATCATTCTTCCTCATCACCTTCACTGCCTTTGAACCACTACCCACTGCACCAGCACCAGCTGCAAGACTGCCAGCAAACATGGTGGATTCCACTGCCCCCCCCAGTGCAAGATTGCTACCCACCACCATCATGGCCTAGTAGTAGTGCACACTGCACACCCCTTCTTCCTCAAACAAATCTTCCCCTTGAAATCCTCCTCCTCTCTCACAGACCCACAAGCTTCAATTTTTCCTCCTCCTCCCTCAAGCTTTTCCTCTTCTCCCGCCGACCCACCCACCCACAACAAAAATGCAAACTCCCAATTCTCAACAAACCTCCAAAGGCTAACAGAATTCAGAAGTTCCAACTTTGCAGTTGTAGCCTAAAGGAAGGAGCTCTCCAGACTTGACCCAAAACTGATGATCCTGTGAAAAAACTCAGTGTCTACAAATCCCAGAAAAATGTCAGAAAAAAGATAGAATTTTTTTTTTGGGTTTGTCCTTCAGAAAATTTTTCCTCCACTTCTCTCTTTGTTCAAAAGAACACAAGTCCCTACTATATAACCCTTTTCTTCCTTCAATTCACAAGCAGTGCAAACTCTCTCTTTTGCTCCTCCTCCTCTTCCTCTTCCGCCTCTTGGTCTTCTTGTTCTTCTTTTTCTTCTTGAGCTCACAAATGGTGGGAGCTTAAACGTGTCATTGCAGGCCACAAGGGAAGGAAGGAGTAAGGACTTAGGAGGAGTGAGGGAGAGAAACATACACAGAAAAGAAAAGAGCAGATGGTGGGGGTGGGGGGGGGGAAAGGATTGGAGAAGCAAAGAGGCAAGCCAAAGGAAAGGAAAGGCAAAAGGAAGACTTGACTGAAGACTGAGGACCAGACTAGAGAAAGGCATTCTTTGTGGGGAGTGCTTCTGTTTTAACTAACACCCACTCAAAGCAATAAAATTAGGTAGGTCTTATTATTTATTATAATTGTACATGGCAGTTTTATACCTTACAATACTACTGTTGGTTGATTTTGAATTTTTTAATCTTTAAAAAAAGAAAAGGAGCAGAGATTATTTTTTCCCATCAAATTTTGTCTCTTTTTTTTAACCCGAAGAGTCAAATTTTTAGGTGCTTTTTTAGAAAAACCTAGTTTTCAATCAACTAATTTTGCTGGTTTTTGAGGGAAAAAAATTGCCCAATTGTCAACATCAGAAAATTGGCAAAAAGGAAAACCCTACTCTAAATCTTTGTAGGGTACACCTACCTAAAATCTTGTTCCACCCTTTTAAAGCTACAACATGTTTTGGGCTTTTAGTTTTAACAATTTATATAAAAGGTTTATTTTTGGAAAAAGAATGCATGACTTAGTAGACACTGTCCAGACAAACATCTAGAATTATACCCTTTGGAAGTGAAAAAAAAAAAGGGGTACAACAAACCTTTCCCCATTCCTTTCTTTTTAAAAAGGAAAAAATAAAAGAAAAAAACTCCTCACAGTTTAGTTGTGTTTACACATGTTTGGGTAAAGCATCAAGGTTCCTACACCTTAAAACTATTCAATAGTGCACGCTTTAAGTTTTCATGTAGGGTCACATACTAAGCACTGCTGGAGACGCTCTAAGTAAGTATCGTGCATAAATAAGGAGGTACATAGCGTATAAATGGTTACTATGTAGGTGAGTAAAAGTAAGGCAGTTGGTGGTTTATTAGGTATGTAGATGCATGTTGATGTTTGGTAAATAGCTAACCACCATGGTTAACTATGGGAGATGGTTAACTATGAGAGAGGAATACGATGAAAAAAAGTGTTGCCTGTTCACATTTCATCCATCCTGCATGGTGTGCTGGTGGGTGCTGGTTTGGTCTGGCCTCCATTTTAGTCATTACACTTTGCCTTTGAATTGAGACAATTTGGAAGAGTGATTGACAGACAAATTCTGAACATAACCAAAAGTAAAATATTTGAAGACTGCAACCATCCATCTGTGATGCCTAAGCAATTATTTGCCAAATCAAGTTTGGTGTAAAGAGAACCCCGATGTGATGGTTGGGGCTTGTTTCCTTTTGAAAAATATAATGAAAAACCATAGCTTCTTCTAGATTAGAATAAAATCACTTAACCATTGCTCGAACGGAGATTATCATAGCATAGGGTTAGTTTTCATATGGACAAAAAGAATTTAAAAAAATTTAAAAATAACAATTTTTTATGAATTTGAAATTATCATTTTTTCAGGATCCAAGGAGTGAAATTATTCCAATTGAAGCCAAAACTAATTATGACAGTTTTCAACAATGCTACCACGTGTAGCCAATTTAGTGACATTATTGGAGCACTTTTCTAAAGGAACACTTTCAATTGCATTAAAGTAAGTTAGGGGGAAAAAAACATTTTTTTTCCAATCTAGCACCAAGGTTCTCTTTCGCCCCCACCCCCCCCCCCCCCCCCCCCC